>TARA_R110002012_G_scaffold5711_5_pt1 | contig 69218 bp, 84 predicted proteins | sample TARA_R110002012 | Tara Oceans TARA_R110002012 (sample SAMEA4396515) | marine metagenome | biome: Westerlies Biome; feature: [DCM] deep chlorophyll maximum layer (ENVO:01000326); material: water (ENVO:00002006), including particulate matter (ENVO:01000060) such as... | depth 40 m
GGATAGCTTGTGAAAATAGTCGGAAATATGCGTCAAAACGCGTGCAGGCGTTATAGCCGCGCCAGTACAGTCCGGGTGGCCCCGAAAAAGCGTTCGCGCAGACGGGCGCGATCACAGATGTTGAACAGGTTATCCGAAAGGTGTGTCATAATTGCGTGACTAGCCCTTTTCAGAGCTGCGATCAAGGATTCTGACATCGGTTGGCGTGCAACAGGCCCTCTAAGGCATGCGCGCATCGCTGCTTGCTCTATGACGTGGATTATTTCACCATCACCGAACGGTAATTCCCGTCTGTTTGCGAAAGTAACTTGATGAAGCCAGATCCCTTTGCGACTTTTCTAGAAAGCATCCAGGCGCTGATCGCAGGCGGTCTGAGGCTTGCTGAAAGCCTGATGCAACCTGGCTGGCGGCAATATCAGATGTTCATCATCGTAGGGCTCGCACTGGCATCATGGGCGTTGCATCACGCTTCGGGGAACTGGTTGCAGGCGTGGGTGCGTACCCGCGACGGTTGGTCAAAGTGGCAGTTACGCGCGATTGTTCAGTTCAAGCGGCGTTTAGGGCTAATCTGGTTCGCCTCGATGGCTGGGGTGATTTATCTGGTGATGCAAAACATCACTTGGCCGTCGCGATCTTATTTGATCGGTATCTTTGCTACCCTCGTGACCGTCTGGGTGGGCATTGCGTTTGCCGCCCGACTGGTTCGAAACCGACCCATGCGCCGTCTTGTGACATGGGGCTTATGGATATACGCCACGCTGTATTTCCTGAATGTTGTTGATGATGTGTCAAGGTTTCTTAATGCCGTGGCGCTGTCGATCGGGGATTTCCGGCTTTCGCTTTTAACAGTGATTACTGCGTTGGTTGTCGTCGGCATATTCTTTTCCGTGGCGCGTATTGTCAGCCAAGCCAGCGCAGCGACGATCCGTAAAAATGAAGATATCAGCCCCTCTATGCAGGTGCTTGCCGTAAAGGGCGTTCAGCTTACGCTTTACGGCGTGGCCTTTTTCATGGGGGTAAAGGCCGTTGGCATTGATTTGACTGGGCTTGCTGTTTTGTCGGGTGCCATTGGTGTGGGGCTTGGTTTCGGTCTGCAAAAAGTAGTGTCGAACCTCGTGTCGGGCATCATCATTCTGATCGACAAGTCCATAAAGCCAGGGGATGTCATCAGCTTAGGCGACACATTTGGCTGGATACAAACTTTGGGTGCTCGTTATGCCTCGGTCGTGACGCGCGACGGCAAGGAATATCTCATTCCAAACGAAGACCTTATTACCAGCCAAGTGGTGAACTGGTCGCATTCCAATGATTTTGTCCGGCTCGATATCTATTTTGGCACCGCCTATAACGACGACCCCCATACCGTGAGAAATTTAGCTGTCGACGCGGCCAAGGGGGTTGATCGGGTTCTAAGCTTTAAGTCGCCCGTATGTCATATCGTCGGCTTTGGGGATAGCAGTGTCGACTATATCTTGCGGTTTTGGATCAAGGATCCGACCGAGGGCCTGACCAATATTCGCGGGAACGTTTATCTGGCGCTCTGGGACGCATTCAAGAACAATGACATCTCGATCCCGTTCCCACAACGTGAGGTAAAGATGTTGGATGACAGTAAATTAACAGTGTCGCGGTCGCGGCCCCGGGATGGCTGAGACGCTTTCGATGGCGGCGTCATTTCGTTTCGGGTATCGCGGGTTTGTCGACGCGGCAGGGCAGGCGCGTAGGGGTCAAAAGTGATTTGCGTGATGGCTTATGAAGATACCCTCATGTTCAAGACGCCGATTATACACGCTACCAACTGCTATGCGGGGATGCCCCTATTGCCTGACGGAACAGCTTTCACGGCTTCAGCCGGGACTGCAAATTCCCTTTGTATGGCCCATACGGGCAATCAAGGATTAAGGTGAAAGTGTCTTTCTGGCGGCAGGGGCCAGTATATATCGTTCATGCCGATTCTCAAAAAATGCGCTTTGGGCAAAAAGACCGCAGATTATGCTGTGCCGTATGCTAACAGGATCGAGCATGACATCATCCATCCTGATCGGCGGGAAGCGATGCTGCGTCCTGTCACATCATTCACTAACTGTGACGATAAACCGTTATATCTATATCGGTGACAGATCGATAAATCCCTTCTTACAAAAGAGATTAGCGCTTTTTACCAGTCGTCTTACGCGCGTGAGCAAGACGGGTGTGCGGGTACCATGTGTAACGCGGGGGCAAGAGCTTGGCGGTGACCAAGACCATATTGTGACAGAAGATGGCTGGTAAGTGCCTGTATGTTCGCTTGTCATTGAAGTTTCACCCCAGCGTGCCTATTCTAGGACATCCCCAGCGCCGGGGGACTGTCGGCGCGACTAAAGGAGGACAATGTCCTGTCAATGCTTTCACACGCAGCTCCCACTGCGAACCAGCAGGCACCAATAATGGCTGCTGATCACGATATGGCCACAAGCGATGCATTGCTGGCTTCAATTTTGTCTCAGCTTGATGACGATAAAGCCGAAGATGTCGTGCAGATTGATCTGCGCGGTAAAACGGCGATCGGCGATTATATGGTTGTGTGCTCCGGTCGGTCTACCCGTCAGGTCTCAGCTATGGCTGAAAAGCTGGCGCAAATGGTAAAGGATGATTACGGTCGTACGCCCAAGGTCGAAGGTAAAGATACAGGCGATTGGGTTCTGATCGACACCGGCGATGTAATCGTGCACGTCTTTAGACCGGAAGTGCGGGAATTCTACCAGCTGGAAAAAATGTGGATGTCTACCGAATCCCCAGCAGTGATGCCGCATTAACCAAATACTATGCGGGTTCACATCTGTGCGATGGGTCGCTTGCGCACCGGTCCCGAAAAAGACCTTATCGACGACTATCTAGTGCGGTTTGACCGCACTGGCCGTGCATTGGGCCTAGGCCCTGCGCGGGTCGTCGAAGTCGAAGATAAGAAAAATGGCGGAATGGGCGCGGAAGCTGTGCTGCTACGCCGTGCTGTCCCGGAAGGATCGCTGCTGTGCGTGCTGGATGAACGAGGCCGGGTGGAAACTTCGCCGGATTTCGCCAACAGGCTTGGTGGGTGGCGCGATCAGGGACGCAGCGATCTGGCGTTTATAATCGGCGGTGCTGAAGGCATCGAACCGGCACTGCGCAAGCAAGCGGATCACGCCCTGTCTTTCGGAAAAATGGTCTGGCCACACATGCTGGTCAGGGTCATGCTTACCGAACAGCTATATCGTGCGGCATCAATTCTAGCTGGTGGGCCCTATCATAGGGAATAAAGCTGCTACCTAAGAGGGACAGTTTTGATATTCGGATGCCATCCAGATTGGGTATCGCGGGTTTGGACACCTACTGTGGTGATACCATCAGGAAGGTTAATGCCAGACAGAGATCTGGTAAGTGGCTGTTCGTCCACATGAGGATGGATCAATTCGCGAATTGCCAGTTGGTTGCCATCTTTATCCAGAATGCGCCAAGCATCGGAAAAATGGTCCCATCCGGTATCGGCATGGGTGATGGTGACATCAAACGACCACAACCCGCCTTCTTGTGTGACATGAACACTCTCAATAACCGCAGGATCAGCGAATGCCGCCGGTGCAAGTGCAATAAAAAGCAAACTGGAAAAGCTGAGCTTATACATTTGAATACCAAAGTTTCATGAGGGACATATAGGCTAGCTAAGATCACTTTCCAATAGTATGCGCCGGGAAAGCGAAGTGAATTCTCTTCGCCATACAACTGTCACTGTAATCACTGCCGCAATCCCCAGCGGAAGTGGCCCGATGATCCAAGCCAAGCTAGCTAGGGCAAAATAAAGTGATCGCAAACCTCGGTTGAAACTACGGGCGGCGGTGATGTTAATCTCGCCTGCCTTTCTGGCCAGTATCGGGGCGCGAGGGTCATCAATATCATTTGGAACCGCTGCCATCAGCACGGAGCAATACCCGAAAAGCCGGTTGGACCAAACAAACTTTAGAAATCCGTTAGTGAGGAAGAATAGAGGCAAGAGCATCTTAAACTCCCACACCACTGACGGCACATTAGTAAGTGCCAGGTCTTCAACCACCGTCGACAGACGTTCCGAGTTGCCCATCAGCGCCAGCGCTCCTCCTAGGGCGATCATGCTGGTCGACGCAAAAAAAGCGGTACTTTGCCGTAACGTGCTGATCATCTGGGAATCAAAGATACGAGGTTGGCGCGTAATCATCTGCACCATCCACTCGCGTCTGTATTGCGCCATAAGCTGAGAAACCGACGGTTTCGATGCCCTGGCGTTTTCGATAAGCCACCCCAACCCGAGCCATGCGATGAAAACGCCGGCAAGGGCCGCATAGTCCAGCGGCTGAAACAATGTGATGCGATCCATCCAAGTCATGTTAAGCTGCATACGCCGCAGGGTTCAGTATTGCCAATAATATAAATTGGTCATAATATTTTACCAAATCGGAGGTCCTCCATGGAAATGCCAGTTCCCAACCCATCAATCATTGCGCGTAAAGCGCGCGTGGTGCAGCGTTTGCATCAGGTATTGCCTGCTGACGCCGTTATTTCGGATGAGCAGGAAACCCGTGCTTACGAATGTGACGCGCTAACAGCATACAAGTGCCCGCCCATGGTTGCAGTCTTACCTTATACGACCCAGCAGGTCTCTGATGTATTGCGCATTTGTCACGAAGAAGGGGTGCCAGTGGTGCCGCGCGGATCCGGGACATCGCTTGCCGGGGGGGCATTGCCGACGGCGGATTGCGTGATTCTGGGTGTGGCGCGGATGAATGACGTGATCGAAACCGATTACGACAACCGGTTTATCAAGGTGCAGACCGGGCGTACCAACCTTAGTGTCACCGGGGCCGTCGAAGAGCATGGATTTTTCTATGCTCCGGACCCGTCCAGTCAGCTTGCTTGCGCGATCGCCGGCAATATAGCGATGAATTCTGGCGGGGCGCATTGTTTGAAATACGGGGTGACGACGAACAACCTTATGGGTGTCACCATGGTGTTGATGGACGGCGAAGTGATCGAGGTCGGCGGTGCCTATCTTGATGCGGGTGGGCTTGATCTGTTGGGGCTGATCTGTGGATCCGAAGGCCAGCTTGGCGTCGTGACCGAAGCTACCTTACGCATTTTGCACAAGCCCGAAGGGGCCCGGCCTGTTCTGATTGGGTTCGACGATAATGAAGTTGCAGGCGCCTGTGTTTCGGACATCATCAAGGCGGGCGTGCTGCCTGTCGCGATCGAATTCATGGACCGCCCTTGCATCGAGGCGACCGAAGCCTTTGCCAAGGCCGGCTATCCAATGTGCGAGGCATTGTTGATCATCGAGGTCGAAGGTTCGGACGCTGAGATCGACCACCAGCTGGGCCTGATCTCTGACATCGCGCGAAAGCACAACCCGGTCGAATTGCGTCAATCTCAATCTCCCGAGGAAAGCGCCAAGATTTGGTTGGGTCGCAAATCGGCCTTTGGGGCAATGGGGCAGATTAACGATTATATGTGTTTGGATGGCACCATTCCCGTGTCTGCATTGCCGCATGTCCTGAAACGGATCGGCGAGATGAGCGATCATTATGGGCTGAAGGTGGGCAATGTGTTTCATGCTGGCGACGGCAACATGCATCCACTGATTTTGTTTGATGCCAACAAACCGGGTGATCTTGAGCTGTGCGAGGAATTTGGCGCCGAAGTATTGAAGCTGTGCGTCGAAGTCGGCGGTTGTCTGACCGGCGAACACGGCGTTGGCATTGAAAAACGCGATCTGATGCATGTGCAATATGCCCGCGAAGATCTTGACGCGCAAATGTCGATCAAGGACATCTTTGACCCTGCGTGGCTTCTGAACCCTGCCAAGGTGTTTCCGCTGGATGCTTCTGAAAGCCGCCGTGCCGTGTTGCTGGCCGCAGAGTAAACAGCGGGTTGCCGTGTCAGAGGCGTATCGCCCCGTTCGAAATTTAGGAGTTCCGGCATGATGGACATCACTTCAGAAGATGCATTGGTAGACGCGATCAAGGGTGCAAGCACCCCACTTTCGGTGCAGGGCGGCGGTACCCGGGGTTATCCTGTGACGGGCGCTATACTATCGGTTGCCGATCTTAGCGGCATCACTTTGTATGAACCCGGGGCTTTGACTCTGGTGGCGCAAGCGGGCACACCCTTGGCCGATATCGAAACGGCTCTGGCGCAGGAAAATCAACGTCTTGCGTTTGAGCCGATGGATCATCGCGGCTTGCTAGGTACCACCGGGAAACCGACAATCGGCGGAGTAATGGCGGCCAATGTCAGCGGTCCGAGACGTATATCTGTGGGTGCCGCGCGTGATTTTCTGCTCGGCGTTCGGTTCGTCGACGGACAGGGCGTTGTGGTCAAGAATGGTGGCCGGGTAATGAAGAACGTAACCGGCTATGACTTGGTCAAGGTGATGGCCGGGTCCTATGGGACGCTTGGCGTACTCAGCGAAATTTCGATGAAGGTTCTGCCACGCCCCGAAACGCAGGCGACTTTGGTTTTGCACGGGTTGGATGATACGGCTGGCGTGCGTGCCATGGCCGCAGCACTTGGCAGCCCATTCGAGGTGACCGGGGCCGCACATGACCCAGCCCAGAAAAAGACGATGTTGCGCATTGAGGGTTTTGAAACTTCGGTGATGTATCGCTTGGGGCGTCTGCGCGACCTGCTGGGCAACATGGGGGCAGAATTCACAGTGTCCGATGAACACGAAACAGCTGACGCATGGGTTGCAACCCGCGACGTTGCCGCATTTCAGGCAACACAAGGCGATGTATGGCGTGTGGCTTGCAAGCCGTCTGATGGTCCGGCACTTGCAGCGCGGGCTCAGGCAGATGCATGGCTTTATGATTGGGCTGGCGGCCTGATCTGGCTACGTTGCGCGGCGGGGCACGATCTGCGGCACAAACTTGGCGCTTTTGAAGGCCATGCCACCTTGGTCAGGGCTGATGATGAAACCAAGGCGCGGCTTGGCGTTTTTCACCCTGAAAATTCTGGCGTCGCCCGTTTGACAAGTGCGTTACGCGCTAAATTCGACCCCAAGGGACTGTTCAACACCGGCTTGATGGAACGTGCGGCGTGAAACTTTGGCTACTCTTTATAGCCGTCTTTATCGGGGGGCCGCTGATCTTTCGGTTGCTAATAAGACGCCCACCATCCCCCCGGTTAGCGCGGGGATTGGCAGTGCTTGCCTTGATCAGTGCAATAATCGCGATGATCCTACGGTATGGCTTTGCGGGGCAATGGGGCGACGACCTTGCCATCACCGTCGTGGGGTTGTTTTTTATCTGGTTGGGTTGGATCAGCGTGATCGCCTTTGCCGTGCAGGCGATACGTCACGCAAACCCTGGCACCAATATGCGCCGCGCTACCGGGATATTGGGGGCGGCTGCCACTACGATCCCCTGGTTCGGATTGGCTCTGGCTCTCTACCTTGCCGCTTAAATCATCAGATGTTTAGGGCCTATTGCCCGCAAAAGTCGGAGTAATCATGCAGACTACATTCACCCCCGAGCAGCTGAAAAACCCAGACATTGCCCGCAGCAACGAAATCTTGCGCGCCTGTGTTCACTGCGGTTTCTGTACGGCGACCTGCCCCACATATCAGGTTCTGGGGGATGAGTTAGACAGCCCACGCGGGCGGATCTATCTGATTAAGGATATGTTGGAAAACGACCGGGATCCCGACGCTAAGACGGTCAAGCATATCGACCGCTGCCTGTCGTGTCTGGCGTGTATGACAACCTGTCCTTCGGGTGTGCACTACATGCATTTGGTTGATCATGCGCGGGACTATATCGAAAAACGCTATAGGCGACCGTTCGGAGACCGTGCACTACGTTGGGTATTGGCGCGTATTCTACCTTATCCCATGCGCTTTCGCATTGCCTTGCTGGCGGCAAAGATAGGGCGGCCCTTTGCGCCGCTGATCCCCGATGCCCGGCTTCGCGCGATGCTCGAAATGGCACCGAAAACTATACCACCGGTAAGCCGCAATGATGATCCCCAGACTTTCACGCCGCAAGGCCGCCCTAAAAAGCGGGTGGCGCTGATGACCGGTTGTGCGCAAAAAGCCCTAAACACAGATATTAACGATGCTACAATCCGGGTACTGACGCGGCTTGGATGCGAGGTGGTCGTGGCCGAAGGTGCCGGGTGCTGTGGCGCTTTAACCCATCACATGGGAAAGACCAGCGAAAGTCACGCAACGGCTGCCAAAAACATCAAGGCGTGGTGCGCTGAGATCGATGGCCGGGGGCTGGATGCTATTGTTATTAACACCTCTGGCTGTGGTACCACGGTAAAGGACTATGGTCATATGTTTCGCAATGATCCCTTGGCCACGGATGCCGCGCGGGTGTCGGCGATCGCCCGTGATGTGACCGAGGTTCTACACGAACTGACAGCGCGAGATGCCAACGAAGAAGCTGTGAACACCGCAAAAGGCGACATCGCAGGTACAGATGCGTTGCACCGTCCCGAGCCTGCCCATGTGGGTATGACAGTCGCCTATCATGCAGCATGTTCGCTTCAGCATGGTCAGCAGATCAAGACCTATCCCAAGGACCTTTTGAGGAACGCGGGCTTTACGGTGGTCGAACCGGCTGATTCTCATCTGTGCTGTGGGTCGGCGGGCACTTACAATCTGATGCAACCGGACATTTCAAAGCAATTGAAAGATCGCAAGGTCAAGACATTAATGGCCAAGAATCCCGATGTGATCGCCGCAGGCAATATCGGGTGTATGATGCAGATCGGCTCTGCGGCGGGTGTTCCGGTGGTCCACACCGTCGAGTTACTGGATTGGGCGTCAGGAGGGCCAAAACCACCGGCGCTTTCGCAAGAAAAAGGCATCAATTTGCAGATTCCTCGCTTGCGATAGGGTTTTCGCCGCATTTTCGCCTTATCTTGGCAATAATGAAAGAGAGCTGCTCAAGATTATCCCATTGCGAAAGGAACGTTATTCGTGCGCCGTTGGGTTGCCCTTTTTATCATGTGCCTTACCGTGGCCACTGCTGGACTTGCTCAGGATGCGCGTCTGCGGCGTTTGGATACCGGCATTGATGCTGGCGAATGGGAGGCCGTCGGGCGGCTGGACATTGGCGGCAAGGGGTTTTGCACCGGGGCATTGATTGCTCCAAGGCTGGTGCTGACCGCCGCGCATTGTCTGTTTGATCGCAAAACAAAACAACGTATCGACCACGGCGAGGTTCAGTTTTTAGCCGGGTGGCGCAATGGTCGCGCGGGGGCATATCGCATGGTGCGCCGTGCGGTTGTGCACCCTGATTATGTCTATGACGGGATTGTGTCTTCAGAACGGGTGCGGAATGATCTGGCCCTGCTTGAACTTGACCAGCCTATCCAGAACACCACTATCAAACCCTTCGAAACCGCTCCACGCCCCCGAAGGGGCGACCGTTTGGGCGTCGTCAGCTATGCCAAAAACCGGTCCGAGGCACCTTCGCTGCAAGAGGTGTGTAGCGTAATCGCCCGACAGGAAGGCGTGTTGGTGACGTCGTGTTCAGTTGATTTCGGTGCTAGTGGCGCCCCGATCTTTACCTTCGAAAGCGGATCCCCGCAGATCGTTTCGGTGGTGTCGGCTAAAGCCCATGTAGAAAATAAGGAGGTATCTTTAGGTACCGCGTTGGGGGCACCGCTCGCGTTGTTGCAGGCCGAATTGGTCGCCGGTAAGGGCGTCTTTCAACAGCCTGGCCCCGCTAGCAGACGCCTGAGCGCTCAAGATCGCCGCCGCAGCATAGGTGCAAAATTCGTCAAACCATAAAGGCGTATCTTAGGTTTCATCTCTGCGAAAAAGGGCCTTGAAACTGCATTTTTCCATCCCCACATGAGAGCAGTCGGAATGCCTAACTAGGGTTTCGGCGAAGAAACCAGAGCCTGTCCAAATTGGAAGGCTTGTCAGAGTAATCGCTCAAATGAGGATGAATATCATGCGTAGTTTTGATTTTGCACCGTTGCACCGTTCCACCGTTGGTTTTGATCAGATCGCCAATTTGATGGACCGGGTCTTGGCCAACGACGTGGCGCAGCCCAGCTATCCGCCCTATAATATCGAGAAGCTGACCGACGATTCGTATCGGATAACGATAGCGGTTGCCGGCTTTAGCGAATCTGACCTGAGCGTCGAGGTTCGCGAGAAATCGTTGATCGTTTCGGCACGCAAGGCTGATGAAGATACGGATAAAACCTTCCTGTATCGCGGCATTGCTACCCGCGCCTTCGAACGCCGCTTCCATCTGGCTGACCACGTACAGGTTACTGGTGCCGCACATGCAGATGGTATGCTGCATATAGAACTTGAACGGCAAGTGCCCGAAGCCCTGAAGCCCCGTCGAATCCAAATCGCCAGCAATGTTTCTGCGATCGAGAAGGACGTGATCGACGCAAGCGCTGTCAACTAATCCGGTTGACAATATGCTAATCCAAGCCCGGTGCATACGCGCCGGGCTTTTGCTTTTCTGCCACTAGGTCACTCTTGTTGACATAAAAAGGTGCCGGCGTCACAGTACCTCGAAGCCAAGGGAGAGGAATGCCGGATGTCACTTCAAGAAATTTTCGCGACCCGCGCGACGCGCATGAAAGCATCTGAAATCCGCGAATTGCTCAAGTTGCTAGATCAACCCGATATTATTTCTTTCGCCGGGGGTATTCCTGATCCTGACCTCTTTCCCAAGACCGCTTTTCAAGAGGCATTCGCCGACAGCTTGACTGGCCCATTGGCTACTCAAGGTCTGCAATATTCACCCAGCGAAGGCTACGCTCCGCTCAGGCAGTGGATCGCCACTCACATGCAGGCATTGGGTGTTCCAGCAACGCCCGACAATATCCTGATTACATCCGGGTCTCAGCAGGCTCTTGATTATCTGGGCAAACTTTTTCTTTCGCCTGGAGACACAGCCTTGATCGGGTGGCCGACGTATCTGGGTGCCTTGGGCGCTTTCAACGCCTATGAACCGCGGTATGATAAGCTGGACCCGTTAAGCAATCGCAGCGGTGCAGATTATGCCACAGATGCCCAAGACGCCGGGGGGAGAGCCAAGTTCGCCTATCTGTCGGTCGATTTCGCCAATCCGACCGGTGCCACCGTCAGCCACGCTGCACGCGAACGGGTGATTGACCTGGCTGACGAGATGGACATCGCCGTGATCGAAGATGCAGCCTATCAATCGTTGCGGTTCGACGGCGATGCGATTCCGCCCATCCTGGCGATTGAGGCCGACCGCAAGAACGGCAATTTGGAGGCGTGTCGCACGATCTATTGCGGTAGCTTTTCCAAGACATTGTCGCCGGGGCTGCGCGTTGGTTGGGTCTGTGCCGCACAGCCGGTGATTTCACAGTTGGTCTTGATGAAACAAGCAGCAGATTTGCACAGCGCCTCCTTGAATCAGATCGCGATTTTCAAAGTCGCCGAGGCACATTTTGACAGCCACATCGCCACCATCCGCAACGCCTATCGCGCACGCCGCGATGCCATGTTGGATGCGCTGGAAGAACATATGCCACAGGGTGTCAGGTGGGCCAAACCCGAAGGGGGCATGTTCATTTGGGTCACGTTACCCGACGGGCTCGACGGTGCAGAGCTACTTAAGCAGTCACTGGAAACCGAACGGGTCGCATTTGTCCCTGGCCATGCATTTTTCGCGGATGGGTCCGGGCGTAACACTCTTAGGCTTAGCTACTCAACCTCGACCGAAGACAAGATACGGACCGGGGTCGCGCGATTAGGTAAATTGATCGGTGCGGCGATCGCCCGTTAAAAGAGCGCGGGCGGCAGGATGATCCGCCGCCCGCGGTGATCTATCAGATCGACATACAGATATATTTCATCTCAAGATAATCTTCGATGCCGTGGTGGCTGCCTTCACGGCCAAGACCTGACTGCTTGACCCCGCCAAACGGCGCGACCTCAGTTGAAATGATCCCGGTGTTCACACCGACGATGCCGTATTCCAGTGCCTCGGCCACTTTGTATACACGGCTTAGGTCTTTGGCATAAAAGTAGGATGCAAGACCAAAGATCGTGTCATTGGCCATCGCGATCACTTCGTCCTCGTCTTCGAACTTGAACAATGGTGCGAACGGGCCAAAGGTTTCCTCGGTTGCGACTTTCATTTCCTGTGTCACCCCGGTCACGATTGTGGGCTCAAAGAAATTGCCTGCCTGATCATCCTTGGCATTTCCAAGGATGATCGTGGCCCCCTTGGAAACTGCATCTTCGATGTGTTCCTTAACCTTGGCACCGGCATCAGCATTGATCAGGGGCCCCAGTTCGACGCCTTCTTCAAACCCGTCGCCGACCTTCATCTGGTTAACCCGCGTTTTTAGTTTCTCAGCGAAGGCGTCGTAAATGCCCGCCTGCACATAGATGCGGTTGGCGCAAACGCAAGTTTGGCCGTTGTTGCGGAATTTGCACAAAATTGCCCCTTCGACGGCGGCATCAAGATCGGCGTCGTCAAACACGATGAAAGGCGCGTTGCCGCCCAACTCCATCGAACATTTCATGACCTGATCGGCGGCTTGCTTCAGCAAGATGCGACCGACCTCTGTCGAGCCGGTGAAAGTCAGCTTGCGCACGGCGGGGTTTTCACAGAACTCTTTGCCCACAGCCGAGGAAGATGACGACGGCACCACATTGAACACACCGGCGGGAATGCCTGCACGTTCGGCCAATACACCCATGACGATCGCAGAAAGTGGGGTTTCAGCCGCGGGACGTGCAACAAAGGCACAACCAGCCGCCAGCGCGGGCGCGGCCTTGCGGGTGATCATCGCGTTGGGAAAATTCCAAGGCGTGATAGATGCAGCAACCCCAATAGGCTGCTTGATTACGGTGATACGCTTGTCGCGTTGGTGCCCGGGAATGGTTTCGCCATAAATGCGCTTGGCCTCTTCGCCGAAAAATTCGATGAAAGACGCCCCATATGCGATTTCGCCCTTGGCCTCAGCCAGCGGCTTGCCCTGTTCGGCGGTCAGGATGGTACCCAGGTCATCTTGGTTTTCCATCATCAGATCGAACCATTTGCGCAATACCGCAGCGCGTTCCTTACCTGTCCAGGCGGCCCATTCTTTCTGCGCATTCTCGGCTTGGGCAATGGCCCCTGCAACTTGGGCACGGCTTAGGTCGGCCACCTTGGCAATTACATCACCGCGGGCAGGGTTGGTCACGTCAAATGTACCATCGTCACCGTCTACCCACTTGCCACCAATATAGGCGCGGGTTTCCAGTAGAGTCGGGTCTTTGAGCATGGACTTCAGATTGGTTTTGGCATCAGTCATTTTGATCTCTCCGCTTTTGTCTGTGGTACCCAAAGCAACAATCGGTATGATTGTCTAGTTCGAGTTCGAAATGGTACCCTGACGGAGGACCCAAATGCAGCTAGATGATGACTATGCCAACGCCGCATACATAGAGGGTGCGGATCAATTTCCGCCACGCTGGCAAACGGCTGCTGCTGCTTTCCGCAAGAAGCTTGGGTTCCGTGCACAAAAGAATATCTCGTATGGACCTACGAACCGCGAAATATATGATTTCTTCGAACCCGAGGGGGTGTCACGCGGCACAGTGATCTTTGTGCACGGCGGATATTGGAAGGCGTTCGCACCATCTGACTGGTCGCATCTTGCGGCGGGTGTCTTGGCACGCGGTTACGCCGTCGCGATGGTGGGGTATGATCTTTGTCCCGACGTGCGCATTACCCAGATTACCGGGCAAGTGGCGCGTGCAATAATGGAAATAGCCAAGCGTACACAAGGGATGATCGCGTTGGCCGGGCATTCCGCAGGCGGGCAGCTTGTTGCGCGTATGATGGACCCATTGGTTTTGCCTGGCGATGTACGCGATCGGATTGAAAATATCGTTTCGATTTCACCGGTCGCCAACCTGATGCCTTTACTGCAAACGTCAATGAACGAGGTGTTGCAGTTAGACGAAGCAGAGGCGACGGCGGAAAGTCCGGTCAACATGACCCCGCCCCACGGCGTAAATGTGACCATCTGGGTGGGTGCAATGGAACGGCCGGCTTTCCTGGAGCAAGCCGAACAATTCGCGCGGGTATGGGGTGCAAAGCAGTTCGTCATCGAAGGCCGGCACCACTTTGATATCATCGAACTGCTTGAAGACACTGACAGCGACATGGTGAAAGCGTTATTGGGCGTAAAGTGACCTCTTGATAGAGTCATCAAAATCGGCGAAGGATTGGCAAGGGTCAGAGCGATGGCGTCGCTCTAGGTTTAACGGCTCTTGCGTCCTGTACGCCGGGACCTTTCTGAGAAGGAGGGTCTGACATGACCAACTCGTCCAACACCGCACGTCCAGATATGTATCGGTTCCACAATGGCACGAAATCTCCGTTGCCATTCGAGGCCGCCGAATACGAAGCAAGACTCGAGGAACTGCGCGAACGGATGGAGGCAGCCGGCGTCGCGGCGGCTGTTTTTACGTCCATGCACAATATTGCCTACTATTCGGGCTTTTTGTACTGCGCCTTCGGGCGGCCCTATGGTCTGGTTGTCACCGATACGGATTGCGTTACCGTTTCTGCTGGGATCGACGCCGGTCAACCTTGGCGGCGCAGCTTTGCCGACAATATAACCTATACCGATTGGCAACGTGATAATTACTGGCGCGCAATTTTATCTATCACCGGCAAAGGTGCCGTTATCGGATACGAAGGTGACCACCTGACGCTGATGCAGCGCGACAAGCTTGAAGAGTTCCTTGAACCTACGGTCATGGTTGACCTGTTCGACACCACCATGCGCCAAAGAATGCACAAGTCCCCTGCCGAGATCGCTTTGATCCGGCAAGGTGCACAGGTTGCGGATGTCGGCGGGTACGCGATCCGCGAGGCTGTAAAGATAGGTGCCCGCGAGATTGATATCGCCATGGCGGGTCGGGATGCGATGGAACTGGAGATTGCCAAACGCTTTCCCGATGCCGAATATCGCGACACTTGGGTGTGGTTTCAGTCGGGTCTGAACACCGATGGTGCCCATAATCCGGTAACATCGCGTCAGATAGAGCGCGGCGATATCCTGTCTCTTAACACTTTTCCGATGATTTCGGCTTATTACACCGCCCTAGAGCGCACTTTGTTCGCGGGGGAAGTGGATTCGGCCAGCCTCAAGATATGGGAAGCAAATGTCGCGGCGCATGAGCTTGGGATAAGCCTTCTTAAACCCGGAGTAAGCTGTGCCGATGTGACCCTGCAAATCAACGCCTTTCTCGAAGAACGTGACCTGCTGCAATATCGGACCTTCGGGTACGGCCATTCGTTTGGGGTGTTATCTCATTTCTATGGTCGAGAAGCAGGGCTGGAACTTCGTGAAGACATCGACACGGTGCTAGAACCCGGCATGGTCATCTCGATGGAGCCTATGCTGACGCTGGCCGCTGACCAGCCCGGCGCCGGCGGGTATCGCGAACATGATATCTTGGTGATTACGGACGACGGAAACGACAACATCACAGGCTACCCTTTCGGGCCAGAATTCAACGTCGTCGGTTGATTAGGTCCGTTATGCGCCACCCTTTCGCAATGCCAAGGTGGGCTTTTGCAGGGTGGCGCATGCGTATTATGGGCGATGCGTTTGCCCCGTCAGGTTCTGGTCGGGTGCAAAATTTATGTGACTTGACGCGCTTAGAAAGATGGCTAGGTTGAGCCATTGAAAAAACGGGGATCAATCTGCGCCATGCGAATGTCACTGTTTTTATCGGATAAGGTGCTTTTTGTGCACAATGCCAGTGAGTGCCCGAGATGAAAGCATCCTTAATTGAAGACGAAGAAATGCGCCTTGCGTTGTTACGCGGGTACAACATTCTTGATACGGCCCCAGATGAAGGGTTCGACGACATCACAAAGCTTGCGGCCGAAATTTGTGAAGTGCCGATAGCTTTGATTTCATTGGTCGACGACAAGCGACAATGGTTCAAATCCAAGATCGGCCTCTCTATCGAGGGTAGCCAAATTGATGATAGTATGTGTGCTCATGCTATTGCGGCGGACGATTATCTCGAAATTTTTGACACCGCCGCTGACCCTCGGACCGCTGGGAATGGCTTTGTCACGGGGCCAGATCAGATACGGTTTTACGCCGGTGCGTTACTTGAGGATGATAACAAGTTGCCGCTTGGTACGCTGTGCGTCCTGGGCAAAGAACCGCGACAGCTTAGTGATTTTCAACGACGTGCACTAAAGGTTTTGGCAGTCCAAGTGATGCGCCAGATCGAGCTACGCAAAGCCTTGGCGGATGCCGAGGTGCTGCGCAAAGAGGTAGATCATCGCGTCAAGAATTCCCTTCAGTCGCTCGAAGCCTTGATCCGGATTCAAGTGCGCAAAGAAAAATCTCCCGAAGCTCGTGCGGCGCTGGACAGTGTTCAAGGGCGTTTGGCTACGATCAGCCAGTTACACGAAGCGTTATATCTGACCGACAGCGGAGCTGCTGTTGATATTGCGGCATTTCTTAAGAAAGTTGCACATTCAACGAGTGAACAAATGCCCGACGGCGTTCAGATAGAAATCAATCTTGAGCAGGCCAATCTTTCGTCGCGCTCTGCATCATCGGTCGGCATGATCGTCAACGAGGCGATGACCAACGCGGCCAAATACGCTTATCAGGGTCGCAAACGGGGTGCATTTAACCTGTCAGGAGAAAGCCGTGACGGCTTTTATCACCTTTCTTGCATAGACGATGGCCCTGGCATTCCCGACACAGATCCGTCAGGGACGGGGCTGGGTATGCGTATTTTGACGGCTGCGGCACAGCAGCTTGGCGGTGAGATGACATTGCCTCAGCGCGAACGCGGGGGCGAGATCAAGGTTATCTGGCCCATAATTGATTAGAAAATGCCATGGCTCATTGGCATGAGCCAAGATGTGGCGCGCCGGGGGCTGCATCTTGTCGAAAAGAGTGTTTTCGTGCAAACACGGTGACAGGGATAGGTAGGATCAGTATTTCTGAAATTGATCCTTGGGTTTTATGTATACCGGTAATGCCGGTCACAGTAACAGTGCATCTGACCAATTTTTACCAAGGGTAGTAAGCATATGGCGATCTTAAAGTGGATTTTCTGGTTGACGATCTGGGCCGTTGTCGCTGCTTTCTTTCATTATACCTTGCCACAAGTGGACATTGTAAGGATCACGGACACTTACGAAAAGCGTATAGATTTTGGTAATAATTCAATATTCTGGTCCAAGGCAGGCGTGGGTAACAACACGACGCTGGGCAATCGCGATGTGTTCTTTATCCAGACCCGGCGTGCCAAGGGCGATGTCATGGTATACCGCAACGAAGACACCGGGTGGGGGTGGCCGCCCTATTTCAAGTTTGACACGACGAACCTTCAGGCGGAAGCATCTGATTTGAAATCGTCGTCTGGTTCGCCGCAATACGTGGCGCTAAAACATTACGGTTGGCGCAATGAATTCTTTTCCATTTTCCCGAATGCAACATCAATGTGGGTCGTTGACGGGCCGAACGCGTCCAAGGGAATCCCTTTTGCGAATATCATTATTCTGACTTTGTTTGCGGCGATGGTCTATGCAATCTGGGTCCGCTGGCGGCGGTTTAAACGCAGCCGTATCGATCCGACGGTCGAAAGGATCGAAGACGATTTTGCTGAACGGCAAAACAGGTTCTCAAGCTGGATGAAAAGCCGCTGGAAAAAGTAATTTCGAATGGTGCTTAACGGCGAAACAAAGGGGTGTATCAGTATAGGTGATCGCCCCTTTGTTTTTTTCTTGAGTGGAAAATGCCGATCTTTGCCAATTAGGCCGGCGGACTGACCATGCGTCCCATCGGGCGTCCACCAAGAATATGAACGTGCAGATGGGGCACGTCCTGGACCCCATGGGCACCCGCGTTTGCAATCATGCGAAATCCTTCACCCGTAGTAAGAGCAAGGCCTTCGGCTTTGCATACTTCCGAGATCGTGCGCGTAAAATCCAGAATTTCGGCATCCGTCGCCTCGGCTGCGAAGTGATCGTAGCTGACATAGGGCCCCTTGGGGATAATCAAAACATGGCTTGGGGCCTGCGGTCGGATATCGCGAAAGGCCAACGAGTATTCGGTGTCCAGGACCGTATCATTGGGTATTTCGCCCCGCAGAATTTTGGCAAAGATGTTTTGGGGGTCATAAGTATAGGCCATAGGGTGTCCTTAATCGGAAAACAGATAGGGGGCATTTGCAATATCATGTGCTTTTGCCTGTGGGATATTCAAAAACTTTGCCAAGGCAGCGGCATTATCGTCAGCCGTGGCGGTTTCGCGTATGCGCGAATAGTGCTCGTACTGAGAATCGCGAATGCGATCGGTTTCAAAAGCTATATCATTACGGATAGCGGGTAATAGACGCTCCATCGTGCCGTTCGAAGTATGTTCGCCCGCCAAGCCTACACGCATTGCATGACCGATCAGGTAATCATCGGAAAACTTGCATTCGATTTCTAAAATTCGGGTAACTGAACGGTCAGACACAAAGTCGTTAAGCAGTTCGATATTCCCGGGATCAATGCACACGATCAGCCGGTCTGTCTCGTAATAGTCAAATAGCATTCGCATCAAAACACGCCTGTGCCGCGTGCGTTTACTCAGGGTTTTTTGAATACCACCCAGATCAGGCAAGGCTGTGTTTTCTTCATTGAACAAATATTCAATGGCAGGCAAATTTGTCGCTTGCCGTACACGCCCAAGCACGCGCTTAGCCACGTGCCATTTCTTACACACCAAAATCAACAGTTCGCGTTCTCGTCCCAAGGCGCTGTCATTTTCCCAAAACCGGGTGGTAAACCGACGCCCTACACGCCCGCGGTCGCTTAGGAATTTGAAAAGACTACGCCCTTCGTTGCTGATTTGAAATTCGACTCCCTGAGCGGTATAGAGCAGCCCCAGTCGACGCTTCAGGTCTGTTGCTTCACTGCTGATCTTTCGCGCAAACATATAGTTTTGCGCCAGCAGCAGCTCGTAGTGATCATTATAAAACGTCAATGGCATGCCATAATCGCTGAACATCAGAAACGTTAAGGTGCGGGTGCTAATTTCGTCGCTGGGCACGACATGGCGCACGACGGTTTGAAAAAAAGTTTCGTCCGGTATCCATGTGGTTTTGAAGAAACGCATAACGTCCCTGCGCCGCTTGGTAAATTCAATCACCGTTTCGACGGTTTGACGACGCAAACACCACCATTGGCTGCCGATTTGTATTTGTAGGTCATGGGGAATGTTGCGGGTCAGCCCAAGGCGTTTTTGGAGCTCGAACATTCCGTAGAACCGTTTCTTCTGAGTGCGTTCGTTGAACCAGTGACGGTAAATCAGGCGCTCTTCTTTCCAACCTGTCTTGATCCAGTCGCTCTCGAAAAAGTCGAAGCTTTCGATAAAGTCGAGGTCATTATCGTCAAGATAGTTATGGGTATACTCAGCCGATTTTATCGCCATGCAATCGCCTGACAGCATGTAGAAATGCGTCGCACGCGGGAAGGCGTTCAACCCGCTTTCCACGGCGTTGAGCGTGGCTTGAACCAATGACCACTCCCCCCAGCCGCAACGAATGCGCTTGGTTGCGAAGGTAACGTTGGGATTGCTCGACAATGCTTGATAAATTTCTCTGAAAGCGCTGTCGCTCGCAGACGCATCAAAGTGAATAGACATATAGTCGCCGGCCTTCGTCAACCGTTCGGCCTGCTGTATTATCGCAGTTGGGTCCTTGTGACACAGAAGAATATAGGCGATTCTGGCCATATTAGAGCAGCAGCCTTTTGCACGAGGTGACTTATACAGATAATAGCGATCAACGATTGAATAAACCGCGAATATTTGTTTTTTTGGTACAACGCCGTTTTAGCGCCATAAATTATAACACTTACAACGATAAAATTAGGAGGCCGGGCAGTAAATGGGTTTTCCAGGTACCTGGATGACGGAAAGTGAAAGCGTTGTGTACCGCGTGGTACCAAAATGCGCATGTTCGACCATCGGTCAAATCATGTTCTATTCCGATCACGGCGAATTTTTTGACGGCGATATTCACGATGCAAAATCTGGGCTGCACAAATGGGCCCTTGATGAATCGCAGGGTCCGATCGAAAGGAATGTGGAAAACCACACGTCCTATGCGTTCACCTGCGTGCGCAACCCTTACACGCGCATATTGAGTTCTTTTTTCGACAAGATTTGCGGAATACAACGAAACGGCAAGCGCTATCGTGGTAATCTGGTACCGCTTTTGATGCAAAAATACGGGATCGACGTAGGCGGTGCGGATGGCAAGCAAGAGTTCGATCAGATCGCCAGCTTTCGCCGTTTCCTTTTGTTTGCGCGCGACACTATTCGCTGGCGCCGCCCGATGGATCCGGACATTCACTGGTCAGCCCAGTCGGGGCATGTAAGCACATTCGTCGTAAATGGTGGTACTTATGACAAGATCATTTGGACTGAAAGATTCAATGATGGCATGCAAGATGTGCTGAACGCGATCAAAACGCCCCATCAGGTAAAGCTGGCAGATATTCCTCGCTTTAATGAATCCGAAGGCCATGGCCCAAAACGTGCCCACCCGGTCGAAGATTATTTCGACGATCTGTCGATGCATCTGGTTCGCGAAATCTACAAACCGGATTTCGAGCTTTTCAAATACGATTTTGATAATCCCGGAAACAAGATGCCTATCGCAGAAATTGACCTTGCCGAGGTGCATGCCAAGCTCAGAGACTGACCTAAAATGCGAATAATCTTCCCATGGTAACGGCTGGTCTGTCTTCCAGCACATCGGGGGTTTCTTGTGCAACGGCGTTAGGTTCAATCTTGAACGATGTTAGGTAAACAGCCAACTGGCCCTGGTTGGTCGGCATTCCCGCACACACCATCTTGCACGCAAGGCGTTGGCGTCTTACATCCAAGTTATGTCTCAGGTTAAATCTTCATCAAAGTCAGACCCGAATTACAAGGTCATCGCAGAAAACCGCCGCGCACGGTTTGACTACGCCATCGAAGATGACGTCGAATGCGGTATTATCCTTGAGGGTTCAGAGGTCAAGTCTCTGCGCAACGGCGGTGCTAATATTGCCGAAAGCTATGCGGCGGTAGAGGATGGCGAATTGTGGTTGGTGAATTCGTACGTCGCGCCCTACACTCAGGCCAAGACGTTTACCCACGAAGAACGCCGCCGGCGCAAGCTGCTGGTGTCCAAAAAAGAACTCTCGAACCTGTGGAATGAAACGCAGCGCAAGGGAATGACGCTGGTCCCACTGGTGATGTATTTTAATCACCGTGGTATGGCGAAGCTCAAGATTGGTATCGCCAAGGGTAAAAAGCTGCATGACAAACGTGAAACCGCAGCCAAGCGTGATTGGGCCCGACAGAAGCAGCGGCTGCTGAAAGACCACGGTTGATCGCCTGCAAAGCAATAATTTGAGGCGTCGTCGGCCCGTTTTATCTCAAACCCTTGCCTGTATGCGCCTGCACGGTTAGGCAGTGAAAAACCTGTTTCAAAAAGGGCTGACCCATGGCTGACAACCCGAAGACGCTTGTTTCAACCGAATGGCTTATGCAACACCTCAAGGATCCGGATCTGCGTGTTCTGGACGCTTCATGGTATTTGCCTGATGCGGGCCGCGACCCTAAGGCTGAATATAAGGCCGCCCATATTCCCGGGGCTCGGTTTTTTGATATAGATGATATTTCGGACGCGCGCTCTGAAATGCCACATATGGCCCCGCCGGCTGAAAAATTCATGTCCCGGATGCGGGCTTTAGGGGTTGGCGATGGCCACCAGGTCGTCGTCTATGATGGAGCAGGTCTATTGTCAGCGGCCCGCGTCTGGTGGTTATTCCGGCTCATGGGGCAGGAAAATGTCGCCGTCTTGGATGGTGGTCTGCCCAAATGGCAAGCCGAAGGCCACCCAGTCGAGGATATGCCCCCGATCGCACGGGACCGTCATATGACAGTGCGGTTCCAGAACCAACTGGTGCGCGACGTGACACAGGTCGCTCAGGCGTCCAAGCTCAAGGATCCGCAAATCGTCGATGCCCGCTCGGTGGGTCGATTTCGCGGAGAAGCCCCCGAACCGCGTGAGGGATTGCGTGCAGGCCACATTCCCGGCTCACGTAATTTGCCCTACACCGAATTGCTGAACGACGATAAAACCATGAAATCGATAGAAGACATCAAGACCATCTTCGGGGCCGCTGGCATTGACCTCTCTCGCCCGGTCATCACCAGTTGTGGGTCGGGTATCACCGCAGCTATTCTGGCTCTGGCACTTGAACGGGTCGGCCACACAAACTGGTCGCTTTATGATGGATCCTGGGCGGAATGGGGCATGTTCCCTACTGTACCCGTCGCAACCGGAGACGCGTGATGTTTGAAACTCTTCAGGCCCAACCCGCCGATAAAATTCTTGCGCTTATGCAGATGTACAAGGACGACCCGCGCGAGACTAAGATCGACCTTGGCGTTGGCGTCTACAAGGATGCTACGGGGCTGACACCCATTATGCGTGCCGTCAAATCTGCCGAACACCAGCTTTGGGAAAACCAGAACAGCAAAGCCTATACCGGCTTGGCGGGGGACCCTGCCTTTGCCGATGCAATGATCTCCATGGTGCTTGGGGACGCAATTGCACGGGACTGCATCGCCGCCGCAGCCACGCCAGGTGGCACAGGGGCCATTCGCCAAGCATTCGAACTGATCAAGATGGCCCGCCCCCAAGCTAGGGTTTTCGTGTCTGATCCGACTTGGCCCAACCACTTGTCGATCCTCAAATATCTTGGCATGCCCGTTGTGCCCTATCGCTACTTCGATGATGAAACCCGAGGGGTGGATTTTGAAGGGATGCTACAGGATCTAAAAACTGCGCAAAAAGGTGATGTGATCCTATTGCACGGCTGCTGTCACAATCCGACGGGTGCCAACCTGAACACGGAACAATGGAACGCGGTGATACAGGTGCTGCAAGATACCGGTGCCACCCCGATGGTCGATATTGCCTATCAAGGGTTCGGCGACGGGTTGAACGCCGATGCCGCCGCTACCCGACAGGTCGCCGCCGCTGTACCGGAATGCCTGATTGCCGCAAGCTGCTCCAAGAATTTTGGTATCTACCGCGAACGCACTGGCGTCTTGATGGCTCTTTCCTCGGATGCGTCTGCACAAAAACTCAATCAGGGCACCTTGGCGTTTCTCAACCGTCAGAACTTCAGCTTTCCGCCGGACCATGGTGCGCGGATCGTCACGATGATCCTCAATGACGAAACCCTACGCACAGACTGGATGACCGAACTCGAAGACATTCGGACCACAATGCTTGGCTTGCGCAGCCAGTTGGCGCAAGAATTACAAAACCTCTCCGGATCGGACAGATTCGGGTTTCTAGCAGCGCATCGGGGCATGTTCTCGCGCCTAGGTGCTTCGCCCGAAATGGTCGAAAAGCTCCGCACAGATCACGGTATCTACATGGTAGGTGATAGTCGGATGAATATTGCAGGGTTGAATAGCCAAACTGTGCCTATCCTCGCAAAAGCTATCATCGACGTAGGCATCTGACCTAAACCTTCACCCTTTTTTAAATACTCAAGGCGCGGCATGCCGCATACGCGCGGCGTCACTTAAGTGTATATCACTTGCACGTACCAAGACAGCCTGGGCGCTGATTACTAAAAGACCCGGGCATTGATGCCCGGGTCAGGTCTACGAAAATGAGCAGTGCTAGCTCTTCGAGAATTCGGGATACGCTTCCATCCCAAGTTCCGACACATCAAGCCCGGTGATTTCAGCCTCTTCACTGACCCGGATCCCTATCGTCGCCTTCAAAGCTATCCAGACTACCGCCGAAATGATGAACACGAACGCTCCGACAGATGCAAAGCCGATGATCTGCGTCACAAATGAAGTGCCGTCAGTATAGACGGGAACAACCAAAGTACCCCAGAAACCGGCGATCAGGTGAACAGGGATTGCCCCCACCACGTCGTCAATCTTGAGCTTGTCCAGAAACGGTACCGCAAAGACCACGATCACACCGCCGACGCCACCAATCCAGAGCGCACCGAAAAGGGTTGGGTCAAGCGGGCCTGCTGTTATCGAAACCAGCCCGGCCAGCGCCCCGTTCAGAACCATGGTCAGGTCGACCTTCTTGTACATGATCTGTGTCAGCACCAGCGCTGCGATCGCCCCCGCTGCGGCGGCCATATTGGTGTTTGCAAAGATCTGTGCAACCGCATCAGCGTCAGCCATCGTGCCCATGGCAAGCTGCGACGCGCCGTTGAATCCGAACCACCCCAGCCACAAGATGAACGTTCCCAATGTTGCCAAAGGCAGGTTCGAGCCTTGCATCGGGATGGTCCGACCATCCTTGTATTTGCCAATGCGCGGGCCCAAGATCAGAGCCCCGGCGAGAGCGGCAAAACCGCCGGCAGCATGGACAAGCGTGGACCCTGCGAAATCACTGAAACCTGTCTCTGAAAGCCATCCCGCTCCCCACTGCCAGCTTGCTTCGATCGGGTAGATAAATCCTGTCAACACCACCGTGAAAATCAAGAACGGCCACAGCTTGATGCGCTCTGCCAGTGTTCCCGATACGATAGATGCCGTCGTCGCACAGAACATCAACTGGAAGAAAAAGTCAGACGCGTTGGAATAGCCGCCTGCGTCGATAGAAGATTTAATATCTTTGGGTGCGATGGTGCCAAAGACGCCTTGTATGATCCAGTTATCTCCAGGGTACATGATGTTATAACCGACCAACCAATACATGATGGCAGCCAGAGCAAAGAGCGCGATATTCTTGGTCAGTTGCGTCGTCACATTCTTGGAGCGGACCAGCCCGGCTTCCAGCATCGCAAACCCTGCGGCCATCCAGAAAACCAGAAATCCCCCGATCAAAAATAGCAAGGTATTGAAAATAAATGCGGTTTCGGCAGATGTTGCGAATTGTGCATCTTGTGCGAAACCCCAGCTCGGCAATAGCGCCGTGGCCGCAGCCAAAGGTAATAGGTATTGTGGTTTCATGTCGTAAGTTCCTTGGGTGTAAGGGGGGTCAGATGGCGTCTTCGCCAGTTTCGCCGGTGCGGACGCGCACGGCCTGTTCGACATCGAGGACAAAGATCTTGCCGTCGCCGATCTTGCCGGTATGGGCCGTGCGGGTAATGGTTTCGACCATCTGATCGGCCAGTGCATCAGCCACGACCAGTTCAAGCTTTACCTTGGGTACGAAATTTACGACATATTCAGCGCCGCGATAGATTTCGGTGTGACCGGATTGGGCCCCAAAGCCCTTGATTTCTGTCACCATCAGGCCGCGCACACCTGCATCGGTCAGCGCTTCACGCACCTCCTCCAGCTTGAACGGCTTGATTGTTGCAATGATGAGTTTCACCTATAAGTCCCTCTGCTGCTTGGCAGGCATTCCCCTGCAAGATGTCTCAGCAGGAAAGCGGAACTAGGCGCGGTTATGAAAGGTGAGAGTGGTTACGGGAAATCTTAAAGCGCCACATGTGATCAAAAATAGTGCAAACACCAAAAAGCGCACAAAAAATAATCACATAATAGATCGAACTTCCTGTGCTCAGCGCTAAACAATCCCGGTTACACAGGGTAGAAGGTACCAACGAATGGCAGAGCGAGCAGCCCAATGAGTGATTCATCCAAGCGAAAGCGCCCATTGGTCGCTGACCAGCGCCGTACATCTAAGAGCGCGGCCTCGGCTAAAAAAACCGTTTCAAGCCGAAAGTCGAAGATGACATCAGCAAAGCGCGGAGGCGGGCGCGGCACTCCGCCACGTCGCAAAGGGCTGATCGGGTTGCTCAGCGCGTTGGTCCGTTGGGTGCTTCGGTTGATCTGGACGATTACCTGGCGCATCACTGCGGTAGCAGTTTTGATGCTGGCACTGGCTGTCGGTTATTTTTACACGACATTGCCGCCGCTCGAAGTGTTGCTTGATGGCCGTGCGCGTGGGTCTGTTACGCTAAAGGATCGCTATGGCGAAGTGTTTGCATGGCGTGGGGACCAATTCGGCGGAATCGTGACGGCCGATAGTGTATCCCCTGCTCTGCGTGACGCGGTGATCGCGACCGAAGACAAACGTTTCTACCAGCATTTCGGGGTCAGCCCTCGCGGCATCGCTTCGGCGGTAAAGATTAACCTGAGTGAAGGGCGAGGGCCGCTCTCGGGTCACGGAGGGTCGACGATAACGCAGCAGGTCGCAAAACTGTTGTGCTTGGGCGAACCTTACGATGTTTCAAGCGGGCAAACTGAGAAGGAATACGAGGCAGATTGCCGCCGCACCTCCCTGTCGCGTAAGGCTAAGGAAGCAATCTTTTCCATGGCGATGGAAGCCAAGTACTCCAAGAATGACATTCTGTCGATCTATCTGAACCGGGCCTATATGGGCGGTGGTGCATTCGGAGCAGAGGCCGCCGCGCAACGTTTCTTTGGAAAACCCGCTTCTGCACTGAAACCTGCCGAAGGGGCGATGCTCGCCGGGTTGCTGACAGCGCCCACCACTCTTGCGCCGACGAACAATCTTGACCGGTCGCAAGACCGTGCCGCAACGGTTATCCGTCTGATGCAAGACCAAGGTTATCTGACCAAAGCTCAAGCGGATAACGCAATAGCCAACCCCGCAGAGCTATCAGAGGCGGCAGAGGCCGAAGCGGGTGGATATTTCGCGGATTGGGTCATGTCTTCGGGCCCTGAATTCTTTACCCGTAATACGACCGAAGACGTGATCATAAAAACGACGCTTGACCAGAAAATTCAGCGCGCAGCCGAGGCTGGTTTAAAATCGGTTTTCGACAGCAAGGTTCGCGAGGGGTCAAAGGCGCAGGCGGCAGTAGTCGTCATGTCTGCTGATGGCGCGGTGCGAGCCATGGTCGGCGGGCGCAAGACCAAGGTCGCTGGCGCATTCAATCGCGCCACCCAAGCGATGCGGCAAACGGGTTCGGCGTTCAAGCCGTTCGTCTACGCGGCGGCGCTTGATCTGGGTTATTCACCCAACGACCTGATTGACGACGCGCCGTACTGTCTGAATATTCCCGGCTCAGGCGAATGGTGCCCCAAAAATTACACGAGCAATTTCAGAGGCAAAGTGACCCTAACCACGGCGCTAAAGGATTCCCTTAACATTCCTGCGGTCAAGCTTTCCGAAAGTGTAGGCCGCGAAATCGTCAGTCGTGTTGCTGAACAATTCGGAATCAAAAGTGATCTGGCAGCTGGGCCTGCACTAGCGCTTGGTGCGTCTGAAAGCACCCTGCTTGAAATGACCGGGGCCTATGCCGGTATTCTTAACGGCGGGTCTTCGGTGAAGCCTTACGGATTGATTGATCTTTCGCTCCAGGGTGATAGCGAACCTTTGATGGGCACGGGCGGCGGCATCGGTGAGCGGGTCATTCAAGAGGACGCGGCGCTGCAACTGGTCTATATGATGGAGAAAGTCGTGTCAGAGGGCACAGGTAAGCGGGCACAGTTCGGCGGGCGCGAGCTGGCTGGAAAAACGGGTACGACGCAGGCCAACAGAGACGCGTGGTTCATCGGTTTCTCTGCCGACTACGTTACTGGCGTATGGATGGGCTATGACGATAACACACCGCTTACAGGGGTATCGGGCGGTGGTCTGCCGACAGAAATTTGGCGCGAGGTTATGATGCGTGTTCACGAGGGTCTCCCCAATACGCCATTGCCCATGATCGTACCAGCACCGACTGTGGTACAAGCACCTGAACCCAAGCCAGAACGCCAACCGGATCGCCAGCCGGTGCGCCGACAGCAACGCGAGAACCCACTTGGGATTATTGATCAGGTGTTGCGCGATATTTTCGGAAGATAAACCGACAAAAGCCATGCATGCAGGCGCGAGGCTGCATGCATGGCCCAAGTGCTAATGATGTAGGGGGCGGGATGCAGAACCGAACACCGGTTTGGCCCGGTCAGCCTGCCTTGCTCAGCTCGCGTATCGTGGCATTCAGATCGCCGCCGCTCATATCCAGCATGGATCCGATCTCGCTACGCTCGGTCAGCAACAGGTTCACGCCTTCTAGGAACATGTTGAAAAACTGTAGCTCCCCAGACTTGTCTGACACCAAAAAGATGACCTCGATTGGGTTTTCGCCCTTTAGATACGCCGTGGTTTTGATTTCAAAGCCAGCTTTGATCTTGCGCGAACCTTCTACTTCGATCCGGCCGCCGATGAATTGCCGAAACCTTTTGCCATATTTTTTAGCAATATAAGTGGCAAACGCTGAATTGAACGCTGATTTCTGTTCGGCAGTCGCGCTGCGTGCATCCACTCCAAGGGCGTATTGCGCCATAATTTGGACGTCCGCGTATCGGACGAATAGCTCTTCGAACTGACGGATCATCGCAGTTTCGGGTGCGCCGCTGTTTATGACACTGTAGATGTCGCTGATAAGCCGTTTGATGAATGCCGTGGCATCATCTGCGGTTAGTGCAAAAGCGGGGCGTGCCAGAACGATGGCCAAAGCTCCCCCGCCAAATGCGCGTCTGTTCATCTTATTGCAAATATGGGTCATCGTAAGTAACAGGGGCTCCGGTGCGGCGTGACAATTCATACCGACGTTTTTGCAGATAAATCAATCGTGCTTGTGAATAGCTGTCTGTGCTGCCTTGTAACACATCATTTATGGCGTCGCTGCGGCGGCTATTTTTGAACACACTATCGGCAAACCCAGTGGCAGTACCGATATATTTTTCTGGCCGCGGCAAAACGTAAGACAGTGGGTTGGTGAACAAATCTACTGCACGGCCCGCGACGTCGCGCCCCGTCGAAGGGCCAACAAAGGGTAGCTCGTAATACGGACCTTCACTGGCACCCCACACGTAAAGTGTTTCGCCAAAATCCGTGTCATGTTTAGGTATTTGGAATTCCGAAGCAACGTCAGCGATACCGCCAACCCCCAGCACGGTGTTGGTAAGGAAGCGGTAGGACGCTATGCCAAACCCTTTGACATCGGCCTGCAAGGCACTGTTTACGGCGACCTGGGGCATCGAAAGGTTTTCAGCAATATTGTGAACAACCGTTTGAATTCCCATAGGCACGGCATGCGCAAGGCCGCTTCCGTTACCGGATCCCGCCAATTTCTTGTTAAAATTATGGACCTTACGATTGCTCTGCTCGTGCGGGTCGTTGATGCCAGTCGGTTGAATACGGCCAGCACTGCCACACCCGGCGAGGCCTGCGATCAATGCGATGACGATCAGCGCACGCGGCGAAGATCTTTTGATATTGCCTAATGACACGATGCAAATCCTTGAAAGCCACCTAAACTCGGCTCGTTATGGGCAGGATCAGCTGAATTAGCAATATATGTTTGTGGGTGCGGCGTTTCGCCTAAGGTCTATGGCAATAGTGACGATGGCCCTTTCCGTTTGCGCAAGCCCCCGCTATCGTCCTGCAAAATTACCGCTGTTTTTCTAAAGGACTGAAGATCATGAGCATCACTAACCGTTTGAACGATCTTGGGGTCACTCTGCCAGACGCCCCGGCCCCAGCTGCAAATTATGTGCCGTTCGTGGTAACGGGAAATACGGTCTATGTGTCGGGCCAGATATCCAGTGGACCTGACGGGTTTATCAAGGGCAAACTAGGTGAAGACATGGATGTCGAAGCCGGAGCCGCCGCGGCCAGAACCTGCGCGATTAGCTTGTTGGCGCAGGTAAAAGCTGCCTGTAACGGGGACATCGAAAGGCTTGTGCGCGTGATCAAGTTGACTGCTTTCGTGAATTCCACCGCCAGTTTCACGGATCAGCCCAAAGTGGTAAACGGTGCGTCGGACTTTTTGGTCGAAGCATTAGGTGATGCCGGACGCCATGCACGATCTGCCGTATCAGCTGCATCCTTGCCATTGGGCGTAGCCGTTGAAATTGAAGGCATCTTCGAGATCAAATGACCCTGCCATCAGCTTTTTACACCGCACCCATTGCCCACCGCGGCCTGCATGATTTTGGGGCGGGCCGTCCTGAAAACAGTCCCGCCGCATTTGAAGCGGCGATCAGTCGTGGTTATGGCGTTGAATTGGACGTCCAGCTAACCCGCGATGGCGCTGCGGTGGTATTTCACGACTATGCCCTAGATCGTTTGACCAATGAAAAGGGTGCGGTGCGGCTTCTGGATGCGGTGGATTTGGGACGCATGACCCTAAAGGGTGGAACAGACAAAATACCGACGTTGGAAGCTGTGCTGGACCAGATTGCGGGCCGCACCCCCGTGTTGGTTGAGATCAAGGACCAGGACGGGGCAATGGGCGACGATCTTGGCCCGCTTGAACACGCCACGGCGCAGGCGCTGCGCGGATATAGCGGTGATGTGGCAGTGATGTCGTTTAACCCGTATGTAGTTCGACGGATGGCTGAATTGATCCCCGACATCCCACGAGGCATCGTGACCAGCGCTTATCGTTACGAAGACTGGCCGCTGCCGAAAGCCACCTGTGACCGGCTGCGCGAAATTCCAGATTACGTCCCCACCGGCGCAAGTTTTATCAGCCACGAGCTTGATGACCTGGCACGCGAACGCGTCGCTGAACTCCGCCGTCAGGGCGCAATGGTCTGTTGCTGGACCGTCCGTAGCCTTGAAGCAGAAATTTCGGCGCGGGAATTTGCAGATAATATCACATTTGAGGGTTATGCAGCTCCGCTCACTTCTTGAAGCTGACCGTCGCGGCCACAGATAAGGTGCTAGGCAATCGGAAAGTCGGGATGAGCGCACAAGAAGTCGAAATAAGAATTTCACCTCGGATCGCCGATATTGGCCAAGCTGAATGGGATGCCTGTGCGTGCCCCGAAGCTGAAACCGGCGCGCGCCCAAACGATCCTTTTACGACGTATCGCTTCCTGTCCGCTCTCGAGGAAAGCGGTAGTGTCGGGCCGGGTACGGGCTGGCAACCGCAATATCTGAGCGCCGCAATCGGTGGCCAGATTATCGCGGTTGCTCCGATGTATGCGAAGTCACACAGTCAGGGTGAGTATATCTTTGACCACAGTTGGGCACATGCGCTGGAACGCGCTGGTGGGCGCTATTATCCCAAATTGCAAATAGCTGTTCCGCATACTCCGGCCACCGGTCGGCGCTTTCTGGTGCGCCCCGGTTTTGAAGATGCCGGGATGGCGGCTTTGGTGCAGGGGGCGGTACAGCTTACGGATAATAACGGGCTGTCATCCCTGCATATCACGTTTTGCACCCAAGCCGAAGCTAAGGCAGGCGAGGATCTAGGTCTGTTGATCCGCAAAAGCCAACAGTTTCACTGGCAAAACAATGGGTTTGAAGATTTTGATGGGTTCCTGTCGACGCTCAGTTCTCGCAAGCGCAAGAATATACGCAAAGAAAGAGCGCAGGCGCAGCGCTTTGGCGGCGAGATCGAAGTGCTGACCGGCGACGCCATTCAACCCGCCCATTGGGATGCTTTCTGGAGATTCTATCAAGACACCGGTGCAAGAAAGTGGGGCACGCCTTACTTGACGCGTCAATTCTTTGATATCGCTCAGCAAACCTTGCGAGACGACATCGTGCTGGTGTTGGCTAAACGCGATGGTGAGTGGGTTGCCGGCGCTCTTAATTTAGTCGGGGCTCGGGCGTTGTATGGTAGGTATTGGGGGTGCACCGAACACCACCCTTTCTTGCATTTCGAGCTGTGCTATTATCAGGCCATCGACATCGCCATCGCAATGAAGCTCGCCGCTGTGGAGGCCGGTGCGCAAGGCGAGCACAAGCTTGCTCGCGGTTATCTGCCGAGGCCTACCTGGTCTTTGCATTGGATGCGCGATGAGGGTTTCATGCGTGCTGTAGCAGACTATCTTTCACAGGAACGGGCCGCCGTTGACCAAGAGATCGACATACTCACAGAATATGGCCCGTTCAAAAGGGCTGAAATTGAGGAACAACAATGAGCGAAAAGCTGAGCGAAGAAACACGTAAAACTGTACTGGCACCGCTGTTTAATACAGGTTGGGAAATGACAGATGATCGTGACGGGATAACCAAGACTTTTGTCTTTAATGACTTTGCCGACGCTTTTGGCTGGATGACCCGCGCCGCGATCTGGGCGGAAAAATGGAACCACCATCCCGAATGGAGCAATGTCTACAACAAGGTGGTGGTCACCCTTATCACGCACGATGTCGACGGGCTCAGCTCTCTTGATGCCAAGCTGGCGCGCAAGATGGATGGGTTGATGGGCGATGCGAAGTAGCGCAGCCACGCACCCTGATAAAAAACGCTGCCTCATATCCTGAGGCAGCGTTTTGCTTTTATTCCGATCGCTGTCGCGGGTTACATGTTGTCCAACAGCGCTTCTCCACCGGACAGGTCGCAGACACCGGGGTTTTCTTCAGCTTGGAACAATGTGACCTTACCATTCTCAACCAGCATCGCATAACGCTTGGACCGTGAAATCAGCCCAGCCGGGGCAGCCGAAAAGTCCATCCCGATCGCTTTGGTAAATTCGCTGTCGGCGTCGGCCAGCATGGTAATGCCTGCCGCGGTGGCACCTGTTGCTTCGCCCCATGCCTGCATCACAAACGGATCGTTGCAAGATACACAGATGATTTCATCCACACCCTTGGCATCGAACTTGTCTTTGTTGCGCACAAAGCTGGGTACGTGTGCCGAATGACACGTTGGTGTAAACGCCCCGGGAACGGCAAAGACAACAACCTTGCGGTCCTTCAGCTTATCCGACATCTGGACAGGGGTAGGGCCGTCGTCACCCATGTGTACCAGCGTCGCATCGGGTAACGTATCGCCTTGGGAAATCGTCATATGCGTGACCTTTCATGTCATTGCGTTTGTCTCGGCTAAAGATATAGGTTTTGCAGCAGGCAGGAAAACGGTTTTTTCGAAGGGGATAGCGATGAAACATGTGGTCGTGATTGGGGCAGGCCAGGCAGGATCGTCCTGTGTTGCCAAGCTACGCAACACAGGCTTTGACGGCAAAGTAACCTTGATCGGTGCCGAAGCCGTACCACCTTATCAACGCCCGCCGTTGTCTAAAGCGTACCTTCTGGGCGAGATGGCATTGGAAAGATTATTCCTGCGGCCGGAAAGCTTTTACGCCGAGCACGGGATCAACCTGATGCTGGATACCACTGTCGAAGCAATCGACACCTCTGCGCAAACCATCCACGTCGACGGTACAGGCATCGCTTATGACGAATTGGTGTTGACCACCGGATCGGTGCCACGGCGGTTGCCTGCCAGGATCGGCGGCGCATTGGACGGGGTGCATGTGGTTCGAAATCTGGCCGATGTTGACGCGATGAGCCCGCGTTTCACCAAGGGTGCGCGGGTGTTGATCGTCGGCGGGGGGTATATCGGGCTGGAGGCCGCATCAGTCGCTGCCAAGTTGGGGCTGGAGGTGACTTTGGTTGAAATGGGCGACCGTATCCTGCAACGAGTCGCGGCCCCGCAAACATCGGACTTTTTTCGTGCTCTGCATACGTCGCACGGCGTCGATATTCGTGAAGGCGTAGGATTGGAACGGTTGTTGGGCGATGCCAACGTAACCGGCGCGGTGCTGTCGGACGGAAGCGAGCTGGCTGTGGATTTCGTCATCGTCGGCGTGGGTATCGAAGCAGCGACGAAATTGGCGGATGCTGCGGGTATCACGATCGACAACGGCATTAAGACGGACGCGCACGGGCACACCTCTGCGCCGCATGTCTGGGCCGCCGGGGACTGCGCCTCGTTTCCATACCGCGGCCATCGTATCCGACTGGAATCTGTGCCTAACGCCATTGACCAGGCCGAATGCGTGGCCGGAAACATCATGGGGGATGACAAAGAATACGTAGCGAAGCCATGGTTCTGGTCCGACCAGTATGACGTGAAGTTGCAGATTGCCGGGTTGAACACAGGGTATGACCGCGTCATCACGCGCCGCTCCGATGCTGATAGCATTGCGTTTTGGTATTATCGCGGCGATGAGCTGCTTGCCGTGGACGCCATGAATGATCCGCGCGGTTTTATGATCGGCCGTCGCTTGATCGAAGCGGGAAAATCGCCGGCACCTGTTTTGATCGAGAACCCCGATACCGATATGAAAGCCCTATTGAAATCATGAGAATAATCGCAGGAAAGCACCGGGGTACCCAGCTTGCCGCAGTGGGAAAAGGTGACGAAGAAGCGCATCTGCGCCCGACGTCAGATCGGGTGCGCGAAAGCCTCTTTTCCATGTTGACCCATCACAATGTCATTAATGGCGCGCGCGTGCTGGACCTTTTCGCCGGAACCGGCGCATTGGGGCTTGAGGCGCTTTCGCGCGGCGCCCGCGAAGCCGTATTCATTGAAAACGGTCGCACGGGCCAAAAGCTGATCGTCGAAAATATTAAAAAGTTACGCGTCGAAGGGTCTGCCACGCTCATGCGGACAGATGCGACCGGTCTTGGGGACTGGATCGCGGCTCCGTTTGATCTGGTTTTTCTGGATCCCCCCTATGGCAAGGCTTTGGGTCAGACAGCATTGACCAAAGCCCAAGCTGGCGGATGGCTTACTGCTAATGCAATGGTCGTGTGGGAAGAAAACACGGCCATGGACGCGCCAAAGGGTTTTTCTCGATTGGACAAGCGTAAGTACGGCGACACATGGGTCACGCTGCTGAGCGTGGCGTGATGGCGCAGGTACGGTTGACGCTTTGCATTCCCTGCGTTGGGGCATATGTGCTAAAGAAAGACTTTACAGGAGAATAGACCGCCATGGGCCTCAGTATGACCAGCAGCTTTATCAAGCCAATGCACCCCGAGGGGCGCAAATTCGTGGCGATCTTTGCTGCCATTACTGTCGTATTGTTCCTTGTGGCCGAAATCCTCGGTTGGATCGGAGTAGGAGCCACCGTGTGGTGCTACTATTTCTTTCGTGATCCTGAACGTGTGACGCCCACGGGCGAGAACCTGATAATCAGCCCCGCCGATGGCATTATATCGCTGATCGAACCTGCGGTGCCCCCCGCTGAACTGGGGATGGCGGACATGCCTTTGACACGAGTTAGCGTCTTTATGAACGTGTTTAACTGTCACGTGAACCGGTCCCCGGTTGCTGGTGAAATTACCGCAATTGCATATCGACCCGGCAAGTTTTTCAACGCCTCGCTCGATAAGGCCAGCGAAGATAATGAACGCAACAGCCTGCGCATCCAGATGGCAGATGGCCGCGACATCGCTGTGGTGCAGATTGCGGGCTTGGTGGCGCGGCGTATCGTTTGTTTTACCAAGACAGGCGCGCACACGCAGGCTGGGCAACGGTTCGGCTTGATCCGCTTCGGGTCGCGTTTGGATGTGTATTTGCCGGAAGGTGTTGCCCCCCGCGTAAGCATCGGTCAAACCATGGTTGCTGGCGAAACCGTTCTGGCGGAGCTGTCGTAAATGACTGATCAGTCGCCTGTTCCGACCGACAAAGGCAAAACTGAATTTTCGTTACTTCAGCTGTTGCCCAATATGCTGACCATTGCTGCGATATGCGCGGGTATTTCCGCGATCCGCTTTGCCGCCGAAGGTAAATTCTCGCTGGCTGTCGTGTTAATCACGGTCGCGGCGATTCTTGACGGGATGGACGGGCGTACAGCGCGGTATCTGGGTAGCGATAGCAAGATAGGTGCTGAACTCGACAGCCTTGCAGATTTTGTGAATTTCGGGGTGGCACCGCCGCTGGTTGTCTACTTCTGGGGGTTACAGGATTTTTACCGCGCTGGGTGGTTAAGTGTACTGGTGTTCGCGATTTGCTGCGTCATGCGGCTCGCGCGATTCAACGTGGATTCGCGCACCAAGGACCCGCTGGACGATGGCGGCTATTTCACCGGTGTCCCATCGCCTGCCGGCGCTATGCTGGTCATGCTTCCAATCTATCTGCCGTATGCTTTCGGTCCCGGCGCGGCCATGCCTGACGCGTTGGCCGCCTTGTACATCGTATTGGTGGGCTGGGTCATGGTTAGTCGCATCCCAACTTGGTCATTCAAGTCGGTCAGCTTCTCGCGGACAAACGTAACTTATTTCCTGATCTTCTTCACGGGCTTCATAGCAAGCTTGGTCAGCTTCCCTTGGGCAACACTGGTTATTTGTTGCTTTGCATATGCGGGCAGCGTCATTTGGGCCGTAATCGAACAGAAGATGGCCAAACGCCGGGCCTGAGAGTTTCAGTCCCGGCTATAGGTAGGATGGAACATATTTCCCGGTGACAGGGTAAATATCTCGAACCCGGTGTCGGTGACGCCGATGGAATGTTCAAATTGTGCGGATAGCGATTTGTCGCGGGTTACCGCAGTCCAGTCATCCGCAAGGACTTTGGTTTCCGCACGACCCAGATTGACCATGGGTTCTATCGTGAAAAACATGCCGGGTTCCAGTACGGCCCCTGTGCCGGGGCGGCCATAGTGCAATACATTTGGTGGGGCGTGAAATACACGACCCAGCCCATGCCCGCAAAAATCGGTAACGACGCTCATACGATGGGCCTCGACAAAGCTTTGAATAGCGTGGCCGATATCACCAAAGGTATTTCCCGGTTTGACTGTTTCGATCCCGCGCATCAACGCATCGTGGGTCACTTCGATCAGCCTCTCGGACTTGCGCGATAACTTGCCCGCGACATACATCCGCGAGGTATCTCCGAACCAGCCGTCGACAATCACCGTGACATCAATGTTCAAGATGTCACCGTCCTTGAGCTTTTTGTCACCGGGGATGCCGTGACACACGACATGGTTCAGCGAAATGCAACTGGCGTGCTGGTAACCCTTATAACCGATGGTGGCAGATTTTGCCCCCGCGTCTTCGACCATCTGCGTGATTACACCGTCGATCGCTCCGGTCGTTTGGCCGACAAAGACATGCTCTGCGATATCATCAAGGATTTGCGCCGCCAGTTTGCCTGCCGTGTGCATCCCGGCGAAATCCGAGGGGTCGTAAATGCGAATGCCGTCTTTGGTCTGGCGTCCTCGGTGTTCATTCATCACCGGTATCTCCAACAAATTATTTTCTAGCTATCTATCGCGACTTGTCGCCAAGGGCCAGTCAGGTCAGTCAATTAAGGCCAGCGGTTCGGCAAGTGTAACGCCTTCGGGGGTGATCCGGGTCCCCATGACCAACGTTTCAAGCCCCGCAGCACGTGCGCGGGAAAAGGCTGCTGCATAGTTCGGGTCGATATCGCCAGCCACAGAAAATGCCGTGCAATCCGTGCGCTGCACCAAATACAGCAACACGGCGCGGTGCCCGTCGCGCGCCATTTGGGCCAATTCTTCCAGATGTTTGGCCCCGCGAGCGGTGACGCTATCGGGAAACTCAACCAATCCAGGGGTGCGTGACAGGGTGGCGGATTTTACTTCAACATAAGCATCCGGCAGGCCCGCTTCGGTCAGCAAAAAGTCGATGCGAGAATTTTCGCCGTATTTCACCTCGGGGCGCACAGTACCATAGGCAGCCAGCGGGGCGATCTGTCTGTCGGCCAGTGCGGCTTTGACCGCGCGGTTCGGCAGAGCAGTATCGACGCCAGTGAAATGCCCGTTCTCGTGATCGACCAACCGCCAGCCGTAATTCAGTTTGCGCTTGGGGTCGTCGTTCGGCTCAAGCCATATTTTCATGCCGGGGTCTGCAAGACCCATCATGGAACCGGGGTTGGCACAATGGGCTGTCACCTCGCACCCATCGTCAAGCACGCAATCCGCGAGAAAGCGTTTATAACGGCGGATCAACCGGGCGGGGACAAGTTCAGTTTGAAAGCGCATGGGGGGTGACCTATACCTCAATCGACGCCCCCTCAAGGAGACAGGCCATGCCCAACCCTACTGCCGCTATGATTGTTATCGGTGATGAAATCCTGTCGGGTCGTACCCGCGATTCCAACATGCACCACCTGGCGGGGCAGCTGACCAGCGTCGGCATAGACCTCAAAGAAGTACGCGTGGTGGGGGATGAAAACGGAACCATCATCGCCGCTGTTCAGCAACTGTCGAAGATTTATGACAGCGTGTTCACCAGCGGCGGCATCGGCCCGACCCATGACGACATCACTGCGGATTGCATTGCCGCGGCCTTTAATAAACCCATTGATGTGCGCGACGACGCCCGCGCTATCCTGGCGGAACACTATGCGAAGTCGGGCACAGAGTTGAACGAGGCGCGCTTACGTATGGCGCGTATCCCCGACGATGCCACGCTGATCGATAACCCGGTATCAGCTGCACCGGGGTTCAAGCTGGAAAACGTACATGTCATGGCGGGTGTGCCTGCTGTATTCGAAGCGATGGTTGCCAGTGTGTTGCCGACGTTGACGGGTGGTGCCCCCTTGATCAGTCGTACCTTGCGCATAGATCGGGGCGAAGGCGATATCGCCGGTCCGTTGGGGCAGGTCGCCCGAGATTACCCGGCGCTATCCATAGGGTCGTACCCTTTCCAGAAAGATGGTAAATACGGCGCTCAAATCGTCATTCGGGGCAATGATGCGGCAGCGATTGATGCCGCAATAGGCGCATTGGAGAAAATCTTTTTATGACGCCGGATATTGAAAAACTTTACGATGTCATAGACCAGACGTGGCCGCCCGCCAAAAAATGGACCGAGGCGGGCTGGACCTTGCGTGACGGTCAAGGTGGCGGCAAGCGAGTGTCAGCCGCAACGATTGCAGCTCCCGATGCCGACATCGCACAGGCCGAAACTACGATGAGGGCGATGAATCAACGACCGTTGTTCATGATCCGAAAGGGGGATCACCTGCTGGATACAGCGCTTGAGGCGCGCGGTTATGGCATCATCGATCCGGTGAACTTGTTTGTTTTGCCTATCGAACAGCTTACCGACGTGCCGATCCCGCGGGTTACAGCCTTCGATGTATGGGAGCCACTGGCGATCATGCTCGAAATCTGGGCCAAAGGTGGAATCGGCCCGGATCGCATCAACGTCATGCACCGCGCCAAAACCAAAACGGCGATTCTGACCCGCTGGAACGAAATGCCTGGCGGTGTGGCATTTGCCGCGATCCATAATGGCGTTTGTATGGTACACGCTGTCGAAGTTCTGCAACACCAGCGCCAGCAGGGCGTTGCTAAATGGCTGATGCGGCGTGCAGCGTTCTGGGCCCAGACGCAGGGCGCGGGGCACATAGCGGTTCTGTGCACCAAGGCGAATGTCGGTGCCAACCGCCTATATCAGGGTCTGGGCTTTGCCCATGTAGGTGACTATCATTATCGTCAATCCGCTGATTAAAGGAGTTGCCCTATGGCACATGACGCCCCCACCGCCCTGAATTTGCCCATGGTCGACCCTCTGCCCGAGGCGACCCAGAAATACTTCGATGTGTGTCAACAAAAGCTGGGCATGGTTCCGAATGTGCTGCGGGCCTATGCGTTCGATATCGACAAGCTGAACGCATTTGCCGCAATGTATAATGATCTGATGCTGGGCGGTTCCAACCTATCCAAGCTGGAACGCGAGATGATCGCGGTGGTCGTGTCATCGGTGAACAAGTGTTACTATTGTCTGACCGCGCATGGCGCGGCTGTCCGAGAGCTATCGGGCAACCCTATTCTGGGCGAACAGATGGTGATGAACTGGCGTGTCGCCGATCTGGACGCGCGTCAAACAGCGATGCTGGCTTTTGCGGAAAACCTCACGGTGGCAAGTGCCAAAACCTCTGAATCCGACCGTCAGGCATTACGGGACGTAGGGTTTTCTGATCGCGATATCTTTGACATCACGTCGGTGGCCGGGTTCTTCAACATGACAAATCGCGTCGCCAGCGCTACTGACATGCGCCCGAATGACGCCTATCACGCCCAATCCAGATGATCTGGCGCACTGGCCTGTTCTGGCTGGCGATGGCAAGCATGGGTGGCGCGGTCGAATTGACCTTGCCGCCATCGGCGCGACTTACCGCCGAGAGAGATACCGCCCCCGACATCTATGCCGCGCCGGTCAGTGTCTTCAAGGATAACGAGGTGCAAACGATTCGGATTGAGGGGGACGTTAAGCGTTCCGCCTGGAGAATCGAAATCGCCGCGGCGACCCCTTTACAAATTCTGCGCCCGCTCCGTCGTGAGCTTGAAGCAGAGGGATATACTATCTTACTGGACTGTGATGCGCCCAGCTGCGGGGGCTTTGACTTTCGCTTCGCAATAGAGACTTTGCCCGCCCCGAACATGTACGTCGATATCCGTAGCTATCAGTTCATCACCGCTCTTAAGGGGACGACGAGCGCTCCGGAAAACGTCGTTACCATTCTGACCAGCACCGAGACTTCTTCGGCTTATGTGCAGATCATCCAAGCCGACGTCCCCTTGAGTGACCGAGGCGCATCCACCCCACGCCAAGCCGCTGTCGCAGCAGGGATGCCCGATGCAAACGGCCTGGCCCAGGGTTTACTAGATCGTGGTCATGTGGTGTTGTCAGCGCTTGAATTCGATAGCGGCACATCTTCGCTGGGCAATAAAACCTTTGCCGCGCTTGAAAATCTTGCGGCTTTCCTGAAGGCACAGCCCGAGGTCCAAGTGGTTTTGGTCGGCCATACCGACAGCGTCGGGCTGTTGGAACCCAACATGGCACTTTCGCGGAGCCGTGCCGAATCCGTACGCCAACGTTTGATCAAGCAATACGGCGTACCAGAAGACAGAATTGATGCCCATGGCATGGGTTATCTTGCACCCATTGCTACGAACCTGACCGCCCAAGGCCGCGAGGCCAATCGTAGGGTAGAGGCAGTCTTGTTGCCGCGACACAATTGAAGCTACCAAGAAAAATCCCCCGCTACCTTTTGGGTAGCGGAGGTTGATCGAAAGTTCGGGCCAAGTTCACCGAGGGAGTGCGGTGTTTGGGAAATCACCAGTCCGTAGGACCTTTGTCGGCAAAGGTGTGAGCCAGGAAATCAATGAATGCGCGGACTTTGGGCTGGGTGAAACGGCCGGGCGGATAAACAGCATAAATCCCTTGGGTTTCTAGCGGCAGGTCGGGAATGGCGTCTTCGATCAGCCCCTTTTCCATTGCATCAGCATATAAGAAACTGGGCAGATAGGCGATGCCAAGGCCCGATATCGCCGCATTCAGTAACGATTGTCCGTCATTGACGGAAAGCCATCCAGCTGTTCGCACCTGACGCTTTTCACCCGAGGGCGAGGTCAGCTTCCACATATTGCCGCTGGACTGGTTCGAATAATGTAGCAGTTTGTGATTATTTAGATCGTCGATCTTTTCAGGTCGGCCATATTTTTCGAAATAGCCAGGCGAGGCGATCATGCGTTTGGTGGTTTCTGTCAATTTTCGTGCACGCAACGTGCTGTCTTCCAGCTCGCCGATGCGCACAGCCATATCGAAACCCTCGCTGATCAGTTCGACATAGCGGTTATTGAGAACCATGTTGACGGTGATGTCCGGAAAGTCGGATAGAAACTCTGACAGCGCCGGGGACAGATGATTTACGCCGAAATCCGTCGCAACCGAAATCCGCAACAAGCCCGATGGCGCCGACTGCATCGACGTCACCAAAGCGTCAGCTTCGCCTGCGTCGTTCAGCACGCGGCGGGCTCGATCATAGTACGCAAGGCCGATCTCTGTTGGGCTGACCCTGCGTGTGGTCCGGTTCAAAAGCCGCGCACCCAATCGTGCCTCAAGGGAGGACACATGCTTGGAAACTGCCGACTTTGATATTCCCATCTTTTTCGCGGCATCCGTAAAGCCACCCTGATCCACAACCGTGGCGAATGCTTCCATCTCTGTCAGGCGGTCCATTGCCGTCCCCTTTTCAATCATCTGTTTCAAGGGATGGTATGGCGGCCAATTCAGGCAGGATCACGGCAGCGGTAAGACAGTAGGAAGGTATTAGTGCGGATCGTTCGCGGCAGGGAAACATCGAAACAATGGAGTATTTAGCAGATGTTTAGAACTACGTTGCCCGCTGAGCGCTTGAGCATTCGTGGGCTCGCGAAGCGGGGGGGCGGTGCTTTCACTGTCATCTTTGGTCTGGCGCGGGGCTGGGGGCAACTTGAATGGCGGCAAACTTGTCTCTTCTTGCCGTCTCCCAGTTGGTGCGCGGGGAAAGCAACTAGCACGAAAATCTATTCGCCAAGTTTCAGCTCGGGTCTTGGCTTTGGCTTTTGGGCCGCTAGCTTAATAAAGAATAGAAACAGACACCGATTCATCTACTCTCACATTCAAGGAGCTTACCCATTATGAAATCACGCATTATTACCGTAGTTGGACTGTCCACGATGCTTGCTTCGGGGGCCGCCGCCGAAATAACGGTATCGTCCAAGATTGATACAGAAGGCGGATTGTTGGGCAACATCATCGCGCTTGCGCTTGAAGATGCTGGCCTTCCTGTTGAACGTCGCTTGCAACTGGGGGGTACGCAAGTGGTCCGCGAGGCATTGATGTCCAACCAGATCGATATCTATCCCGAATACACCGGAAACGCGGCGTTCTTTTTCAACGAGGCCGATAGCGACGTTTGGAAGGACGCCAAGGCGGCCCATGCAAGGGCGGCCGAATTGGATAGTACCCAGAACAACATTACTTGGCTCGACTCTGCGCCGGCCAACAATACTTGGGCCATTGCCGTAACCGGCCCGGTTGCCGAGAAAAACAACCTGACCACAATGTCTGATTTCAGCACATGGGTGGCTGGTGGTGGCGAGGTAAAGCTTGCGGCTTCGACAGAATTTGTCTCATCCCCGGCCGTATTGCCAGCCATGCAGGCGACCTATGGTTTCACGCTGTCGCCAGATCAAACGGTGATCCTGTCAGGCGGAGACACCGCAGCAACGATCCAGGCCGCGGCGCGGGGCACTTCCGGGGTCAATGCCGCAATGGTTTATGGCACTGATGGAGGCGTGGGAGCGACAGGTCTTGTGGTGATGGAAGATGATAAAGGCGTCCAGCCGGTATATGAACCGACGCCCATCGTGCGTGCCGAGGTGCTAAAGGAATATCCTTCCATCCCCGAAGTTCTAAACCCGATTTTCGGAGGCCTGGATATGGCGACGTTGCAAAAACTTAACGGTCGTATCCAAGTCGGCGGCGAACCAGCAGAAGCCGTAGCGCGAGACTATCTTACGCAGACCGGGGTACTGGACTGATTGCCCGCGCGGGGTCCATTCAGGGTAGAGAAAAGGGGTCTGGGGTAGCGTTATCTGCGCCGGGCCTCCTGTTTGCCGGTCTTGGTCTGCTGAGCCTAATGACGCCGTTCATGACGCTGGCCGCCAACCGGATTGTTGCTGGCCAAGGTGTGCTGGCTTGGAAAGTCGCCGATCCCTCGGCGACATGGCCCGGCGTTGCCGCAGTTTTGCTGGGTCTTGCTTTCGGTCTGCCAGCACGTTGGGCGCAGCTTCGGCTATGTGGCGCGGTGTTGGGTTTGGTGGGGGTTCTCTGGCTGCTGATACAGGGGGCACCAGCGCTGCTTGATCAAGCAGGGGAATACGCCAGGGTATCACCGGCCATGGGCTTTTGGTTCTTGTCCGCCATATTTTCGCTGCTTATGGTGGACGCGTTGTTGGCGAAGGCACCCGGCCCCTTGGCGCGGGGCGGATTGCTTGCCGTCGTTCTTGGGGCGATGGGTGCGGTATTGTGGTCAGGTCTGTTGTCTGACCTGTCCATTCTCAAGGAGTACTCTGCCCGTAACGATGCTTTTTATACGGAATTTCTGCGCCATATGGGGCTGGCCTTCGGCTCCCTCGGTGCGGCGGCAGTGATTGGATTTCCTATCGGTATTTTATCTCATCGCCGCACGCGATTACGCGTAGCGATTTTGCCGATACTGAGCTTTTTACAGACGGTTCCATCGCTTGCTATGTTTGGTCTAATGATCCCTCTGTTGGGCTGGGTTGGCAACACGGTGCCGGGTGCGCAAGCGCTTGGGATTGCAGGCATCGGGTTTGCGCCCGCGTTTCTTGCCTTGGTGCTTTATTCTTTACTTCCGGTGGTGGGCAATACCGTGGCTGGGCTGGCATCAGCACCCGCCGCCGCAGTGGAAGCCGCCCGAGGCATGGGTATGACACCGCAACAGCGCCTTTTGCGCGTAGAGCTGCCATTGGGCTTGCCCATCATACTGACCGGTCTGCGTATCGTGTTGGTGCAAAACATTGGTCTTGCAGTCATTGCCGGGCTGATCGGCGGCGGTGGTTTTGGCACTTTCGTCTTTCAGGGACTGAACCAAACCGCGACTGACCTGATTTTATTAGGGGCACTGCCCACCGTTATCCTGGCGCTCGCTTCCGCGATCGTAATGGATATCTTGGTCGAACTCACGCGTCCGACAGCTAAGGAAACCGCATGATCGAAATTGACCGCATCACCAAGATCTATGCAGCCACCAAGGCTGTCGACACCGTGTCAATGACCGTCGAGACTGGAACGATCACCGTGATTGTCGGCACGTCAGGGTCCGGCAAGACCACATTGTTGCGCATGATCAACCGGCTGGAAGAACCTACATCAGGTGAAGTACGCATAAACGGCGTCCCGACGATGTCGGTCAAACCGCACATACTGCGGCGGCGGATCGGTTATGCCATTCAAGGTCACGGTCTATTCCCTCACCATACAGTGGCGCGTAATATCGGGGCCGTACCTCAGCTTTTGAAGTGGTCGCGCGCAGAAATCAGTGCTCGGGTTGATGAATTGCTCGACCTGTTTTCGATGGAACCCAAACAGTTTCGCGACCGCTATCCTGCGGAATTATCCGGGGGTCAACAGCAACGTGTCGGCGTGGCACGGGCATTGGCATCCCGGCCCGATCTGTTGTTAATGGACGAACCATTTGGCGCGCTTGACCCGATTATCAGGAATCGCGCCCAAGAAGATCTGCGCCGCATACAGCAAAAGCTTGGCTCGACGATCATGCTGGTGACCCATGACATGGAGGAAGCGATCCGCTTGGGCGACCGCGTGGCGGTCATGGATGGCGGCAAGCTTGTCCAGCATGGCACACCCGCCGAGATCATCACCAGACCCGCGACGGATTTCGTCGCGAATATGGTAGGCAATGTGGAACGCCCCTTGCGGTTGCTTTCGCTTATCCCACTGGGCGATGTCGTCGAAGACGGTCCAGCCGACGGCGAGGCCTTATCAGCACATGCAAATCTTCGCGATGCGTTGTCGGCATGCTTGTGGACTGGCCGTGAAGCTATACCGGTAGAAAGTGATGGCGTCCGTGTAGGGCGTGTAACTCTTGATATCATTCGCGCACGTGCGGAGTTGCACGCATGAGCGTCGGAATAATTCTACGCCCCCTCCTGATAGCGTTGCTGCTTTTTCTTGTGCTGTGGCCCGAATTATTCACACCGGTGTTTGCGCCGCTGGCACCAAACGGCGGGCCGGTTATCTATGCCCGTGCCACGTTGCTATCCCTGTCGCTAAGCCATCTTGGTCTTGTTTTTGTGGCCTCTGTTGCTGCCACCGTCGTCGCCGTGGCATTGGCGATTTTTGTGACCCGTCCGGCTGGGGCAGCTTTTCGCCCCCTGTCGCGTACCGTCGCGAATATGGGTCAGACGTTCCCCCCCGTTGCAGTATTGGCGTTGGCTGTGCCTGTTTTGGGGTTTGGTCCCGGGCCGACCCTTGTGGCGCTTTTCCTATACGGTCTTTTGCCGATCTTTGAAAATGCAATGACGGCACTATCGACCCTGCCCACCGCCACCATGGAGGCCGCACGGGGTCTTGGATTTACCAGATGGCAGCGCTTGATACGCGTGGAATTGCCGCTTGCGTTGCCCGTGACGCTGACGGGCATCAGGTTGTCCGTGGTAATTGCCTTGGGCACCGCCACGATTGGATCCACGGTTGCAGCCCGTACGTTAGGCGAAGTGATCATTGCCGGCCTTTTGACCAACAACACGGCCTTTGTTCTACAAGGCGGGCTGATCGTCGGGCTGTTTGCGGTATTAATATATGATGCGCTTGTGCAGCTTGAACGGTATCTTGCGCGCCGCACAGGAGCCGCCAGCATGCCAAATTCTACGCCATGATCCCTCGCGAAATGCAGATACACTCGCATTTCGCGGCCTTGATCGCCAGCTATCGTCTGCACCTATGTCGGCCATCCCGCGCCTTCAAAGCCACGGCCCTGACCAGTGCGTTGAACATTCCCCGTCACACCATCCCCGAAATGTAACAGGAAGAGACCCATCATGACCCTGAACGAAACCCAGTCAAAACTTTGCGACGAGAGTTCCACCGACTTTTCGGACCTGAAGGCGGTCATTTTCAACACCAGCCTTAAGAAGGAAGAGGCGAAGTCTCATACCAAGCTTCTGCTTTCAGTGGCGGGGGATATCATGTCGCGCAATAAAGTCGAAGTCGAATACATCCATGTGGCGTCGCAACAAATAGCTGTTGGTGTTTACCCGGACATGACCGAACACGGGTGGGAACGCGATGAATGGCCGGCCTTGTGGGAAAAGGTCGCGGCTGCCGATATCTTGATCATCGGTACGCCGATTTGGCTAGGAGAGGTGAGTTCGCTGTGCCGGGTCCTGATAGAACGCCTGTATGCTATGTCCGGTATGTTGAATGAAAAGGGACAAAGCATCTTTTACGGCAAGACAGGTGGCGCGGTGGTGACCGGCAACGAAGACGGTATCAAACATTGCGCCAGCGGTATACTCTATGGGTTAAGCCATTTGGGATATACGATACCGCCACAGGCCGACTGTGGTTGGATAGGTGAGGCCGGCCCAGGCCCGTCCTATGGGGATGACGTCGAAGGCGGACCAGCCGGATTCGACAATGAATTTACCCAACGCAACGCGACCATCATGACGTGGAATTTGATGCATATGGCCCGGATGTTAAAAGATGCAGGCGGTTTACCGAACCATGGCAACGATCGTAACGCTTGGAAAGCCGGTTGCCGTTTCGACTACGAAAACCCCGAACACCGTGCGTAGCCGCGCTGCGATCAAAACCTCGGGCGACAAGGCCTTTTTCTCTTAGCGTCTTGTCATCCGGCCCGTGGCTGCCACGATGATCTTGCACATCGTGGCGGTACCGTCAGACGGCACAGTATAGTACCGTAACTTATTTAAGCACTATGGCTTGGCCATGAGGAGTCTCGATCGCGGCTTTTTGCCACCGTGATTTGACCTCAGTCAGGTCGGGTATCGTCGTTAGCGCCTTGGCAGCGACGATTTTCTCGAGCGCGGACAGCCAGTGTTCATAATAGCTGCGGGCTTTGCCAGAATGAATCTCCTGCGATAGGATATCCGCCCATTCCTGCCATTCAAATACGCCGTTTTGGTGCAGGTTCACCGTCATTGCAAACGCCTGAGCCTCCCATGGTTCATTGAATACGGGTTCGTCCCCCTGACGCTTGATACCGGACAATTTGGATAAGTCTGGTGGGTTCATTGTAAGGCTTTCAAATAGGGTTCCCACAGATCGAGAGAAATGGTGTCGAGCGGATTCCCCTGCTCTCCCCATAGGTCCCGAGATTTGAAGGTAACTTGGTACAGCCAGCGAGGATCTTCGCCCAGACCTAGTGCGTTACTATCGGGGAACACATGAAAACCGTGTACCTTGGTTATTTCACCGGTTTTATCCCGCGCATAGCGCGGAAGGCGGGTATGGGTGCGCGGGTGGTTGTTTACCGTCTTGATATGGTCGCCGACCTGCCAGACCGGGTGGCCTTGCGTCGGCCGATCAGCGGGGCCGCCGGCGGATAATACGGCATCAACGTCCGATGCTTTCAGCTTGCGGTTCACCGCAGCCGATGCGCCGATCGCGGTCCCCGTTTCGATTTCGGTCTCGGAAATCATCGAACGTTGCTTCATCAGCCGGATCGCCGCATCTATCCAGATCTTATAATAGGGGGTCACCATATAGTCGGCAGGATGCACATTTTCGCGGGTATATCGGGACGTGTCGATATTCCACTGCCCGCAGGCTCCTAGTGCAATGGTCATGCCGAACGCACGTTTTTCCCACTCTGCGTGGAACAGCGGTTCATTTTTTTCGACACTGATAGGTCCCAGACCCATCAAACCACCCAGATCAGCCCCGCCATTCATCGCCGGTCACCGGGAGCTGATGCTACCGCTGTGCCGATCATTGAATTGCGGGTGACAAGTCGGCTTAATTCGCTTTCTGTCCAGCCTTCGGTCCCTTCGGGTCTTTGTGGAATGACAAGATATCTGACCTCAGACGTAGAGTCGTGCACCTCTATTGCTGTGGATGGCGGCAAGACCAATCCGAATTCTTCCAAGACACCGCGTGGATCAAAGACCGCTCGGGATCGGTAGGGAGGAGACTTGTACCATGCGGGCGGGAGGCCCAGAACGGACCAGGGGTAGCAAGAACACAGGGTGCAAACGATCAGGTGGTGTAGCGTGTCAGAATTGAAAACAGCCTCTATATGTTCGCCTTGGCGCGATGTGTAGCCAAGAGAATGGATCGCTGCTGTAGAATCTCTCTCAATCCATTTGCGGAATTCAGGGTCGCACCAAGTTTTTGCTACGACATGTGCACCATTTTGAGGCCCGATTTTGGTCGTATACGTTTGGACGATTTTATCGACTGCATCGCTATCAATATAGCCCTTGGCCGACAGTACCGTTTCAAGCGCCCGTACCCGGGCGTCTATATCAGTTAGATGCGAATGATCATGATGATGGGAATGACCATGATCGTGACTTGAAGAGTTTTTCTCAGGGCTCATAGGGGCACCAATGCTGTTTCTTTCCAGTATAGGGCCAAAATCAATTACATTCGATCATATTCAATCAGCGATATGATATTTTGCTATAGCCCTGCTGTACGACACCAAGCCAAACATAGATCTTGCCCGTGATGCAAAACTACTGGACCTGAAATTTAGCGTTCTATGTTATGTTTCTATCAGGTCACTTTTGCCAGAGCGAGGGCAGCATATGCTTGTAGATGCAGGAAACGAATATGCCTAATATGCCGAATATGCCACATTTTCCTGCCGGGGCAGCCTATATAAAACGGGAAATTTCTTGCGAATTAGACGGTCAGAAACCATGTACCCTACGTCAGTCAAACACTCAGTCGGGGACCCGTGATGTGGGCTGATCTGATGAATGAATTTTCCGCCGGGTCAGACTTGCCAGTTACAGTGGTAATAACCCGAACTTTGGCGACCGTCGTCTTTTGCGGCTTGATCGGACTGGAACGTGAAAGATCCCGAAGACCGGCGGGTCTGAGGACCCACATGCTGATTGGGCTTGCTGCTTGCATCTATAGTCTGTTGACGCTGGCGTTGCTTTCGCGTGCGTCTGATTTTGGTGATACTGTCCGAATGGACCCTCTGCGCATTATCGAAGCTGTCACCAGTGGCGTTGCTTTCCTTGCTGCGGGGCTGATTGTATTTTCTCAGGGCAAGGTCCGAGGGCTGACCACGGGAGCCAGTATGTGGGTCGCCGCAGCGGTGGGTGTCGCAAGCGGCTTGGGGGAATGGGTCATTGCCGGAATGACCACTGTTCTTACGCTGATGATAATCGCATTGGTGCGCAAGCTTGAGAAAAGCGCCGGTACCTATCATGAAAATGGATGAACACTATGTGGGACTGGCTTGCTCAAAACTCTTCACTGGTTCAGGCGAGTGTGGGCGGTATAACCGCCTTGGTCTGGGTTTTCTATCTGCAAATCCTGGTGATGGGATTCCGACGTCAACGTCGAACCGAAATCCTGATCCATCTCGGTGGTAGCCAGGGTCTGGATGCGCGTACGTTCATCAGTAATCTGGGCTTTGAGCCGATTTATATTCTTGAGATAATTTTGACCATCTGGTCATCGGACGGTGCGAGGGAAACTTTCATTGCAGACCGTACCGAGATTGCCAAGGAGGAACTTTCATCACCGAGTGCCACGACATTTCAGGGGCCTCTAAAAAGCGGCAAGCTCGTGGATATCGGTAGCATTGAAGACTTGTTGCAACGTGCCCGCCGAAATACAGCCGAGGAAATCCAGTTGAAAGAAATCTCTCGAGTAGAGTTAAAGGTGGCGGCTATATCGGCTGCAAGCACTACAATCGTGGCGGCGAAGCGGCAATTCTATACAGAGTTTGAAAATGAAGAGTGCCGAATTCGCCCCAAAACACTTTATGCAACGCAGATACGGTCCTGGTGGGGCAGACATAACACCAAGCGCCAGTTGCAGGCGCAGCTAAAGCGGTAACCAATCTCTTCCGTGCCTTTCACGCAATTGAGAACGAAGGCGCTTTGCCAGCACATCAGTCGGTAGTTCTGCCTAGCTTGTCAGCTTTTGCTGCTCCGCGTTCACCCATTGGTTCATCAGGTCCGACCGTCGTATCATGCGAAGTCTGGGCTTCCATCTCGGCGTTAAGCTCTGCCCCGAGAAGGACAATGAACGCCGATATCCAGAGCCACATCAACAGTATGATAACCCCAGCCATACTACCGAAAGACGCATTATAGTTACCGAAATTTGTGACGTAGATTGAAAATCCTATCGATGCCACGATCCAGATAACGCATGCAGCTATGGCACCGGGTGTCAGCCATTTCCATTCGGCGTCATCCCTCGAAGGGCCGAAGCGATATAAGACACCCAGACCAAATACGGTCATCAACGCCAGCAGTATCCATACGGAAAACGTCATCACCGTTTCCAACCAACTTGGCAATGTGACGATGCTTAGAGTCGCGGGTATGGCCAAGGCTGCCAGCAGGCCAACCAAAACGCCGAAAATCAAAAATAAAGTTAGGCCAAGTGTCCACAACGTTTTCTTGATGAAACCGCGTTTCTCTTCTTCGTTGTAGGCGACGTTAAGGCCTTCGATCAGGCTACCCATACCTTTGGAGGCCGAATATATCGCCAACAGTAAGCCAAAAATAAATGCAAAGCCCAAACCGGCTTGCTGCGACCCGGCGACGGCAACCGCTTGATCAAGGATGATCTGCGCCGCATCCTTGGGGATAAGCTGGGTAAGCGACTGAAGCTGACTTGTCACTTGTACGGGGTCAAGGATCAACCCGCCTAGCGCCATGAGTGCAGTGATTGCGGGAAAGATTGCCAATAAAGCGTAAAACGCAACGCCTGCAGCGATAAGACCTACATGGTCTGAGCCAAGCGACGACTTCACACGCAAGATTATGTCCTTCCACCCTCTTTTGGGAATGTCGGTAGGGCTGTCTGCGTGTCTTCCTCGCGCCATGGCGGTGGTCTCCTCAGCAAAATAGGGTCAGCCCGCGCATAACGCGCAGGCTGATAGGTTGCATGTTAGCAGATGCTTACGATTTCTTGATATCGCCCACGTTCTGCTTTTCGGCTTCTGCCTCGGCCGCGTCGGCAATGCGCTTGCCTGACGCTTTGGCTTTATCCATGACAGCTTGCGCTGCCGTGTCCGCAGGTGCGGCGTCATCGGCGTTTTGCTTGGCCTCACGAGCAATCTTGTTGGCTTCATCCTTGGCGGCTTGTGCTACCTTGCCCAGCTTTGCTTTTTCCTCGTCAAAGATACGCTCAGCTTCATGCATCAGGTGGTCGCTATGCTCACCCATGTATTCGTCTTCCATCCGACTACGGGGCAGAGCGGCACCCAACGCCGCACCAAGTGCGACTGCCAGCGCGCCTGCAATCAGAGGCTGCTCTTCAAAGATATCGACAGCCCGGTCACGACCATGACGGGTGTAAGATGCTGCTGCTCGACGCGCCTCTACGGCGCTTTCGCGTGCTGCTACCACGCGGTTGCGTGCTTCTTCGGTCAGATTTTCTGTTCCTTCGGCCAGACGGTCGCGCCAAGCTGCGGCGCGCTGCGACGCGTCATTCGCCATGTTGCGAGCACCATCAGCGATAGATTTCCCGGTCTGAGAAACCGAGCTTGCCGCCCCTTTGGCTGTCCCAGCGACGGCAGACCCTGCGTTGCGGGCAGAATCGGCTGTTGCTGATGCGGCACCCGATATGCTGCTACCTGCACCAGATGCAGCACCCGATATGCTCCTACCTGCACCAGATGCAGCACCGCGCAGCCGGCTTCCCATGCCTTCGTGGTCATCGTCATGATCAACGCGCGCCCAAGAAGGTGTGTTTTGGTAGTCATTGTTGCGGCCAGAGTAATACGGTTTATTCGGGTTTCCAGGCTGCGGCCCAAGCGATTGCGCGCGGTGTTGCGAGGAGTTCGACGCACCATAGCTTCTAGACGAATCCATGCGACCATCGTGATCCATATCCATTTGATCATCATCATGCTGGTGACCGTAGTCGACGTGCCGGACCCGCCGAACCGAAGTAGAATGGTTTTGGCCACCTGACTTATCGCCCATCATCAACCAGGCTAAACCAACGCCTGTCAGTGCCAAGGCAACAGGGTTGCGCTTGACGGCATCTGAAACCGAACGACCGATGTCACCACCATGTTCACGGAACTGGTCAGTAAACTGACGGGCAATTGTTTCTACCGAGAATCTGTTTTGCAGATCATCAAGTGTGCTGGACAAACCGGCGCGTTCACGTTCGATCTCGCGTTCGATTTCTTCGGGGCTACGTGTATCACTTGTCATCATAAACCTCCTTAACGGCTTGCGCATCGCGCTTTACATTCTTTGCTGTTCGGGTTGGGGCAAGGCTGCTCAGTTTCAGATCGTTCGTGCCTTTGCTCACCATGAAATAGGCGACGATTGCCAGCGCAATACCTACGATAAGCGCCGACCAACCTGCGGGGACACCCGCTTCGGTCAGGGCTGCGACAAGTGCGGCCGTCAAAACATTAAGCGCGGTCAACGCCACCACGACTGCCCCGACTATCATCCCAAGCGCGATGCCCGCGCTTTTCAGATTGTCGTTGATTTCTGCACGAGCAAGGTCGACTTCGCTACGAACAAGCGAGCTAACATGAGAGAGCGCATCGCTCAGCAAGCTCCCTGTCGTTTTATTCGGATCGGTGGTCATAGGGTGTTCCTTTCACGGTTTGGGGCAATCGCCGGAGATTGAACGCCGCCCGTTTGATTGGCTGTGCTGGAGGGAATGCCGGGGGCTGGTCGCGCCATCCGGTTATCGTCCCGGTCACCGTAGTCAGTCCGTGATCCACCAGAGTTGGAGGCCTTGGCAAACCGTGTGGCAGCAAAGCCGATCAAGGCCGCACTTCCCAAAAACACCAGCGGGTTACGCTTTGCAAAGTTTGATACGGCACCGACCATTTCGCCCAAATCTTTGTCGCGCATAGATTCGGATGCATCGGCCAAACCGTCCGCGATTTGGCTGAATGTGCGTTCTTGAGGGGAGCCACGACGCATTTCGTCAGCGGCCGTGCGTAGTGCAGATGACACGTTTTTCACTTCGTCAGCCGCGGCATCTTTGGCATGGCCCGCATAGTTGCTGGCTTCGGTTGCGACGGTGTCGGCGACGTCTCTTGCATGGGCTTTCACCTGCTCAGAAGCAGACCCTGCGGCTTCTTTTGCCTTCTCTGTGATCGGCTTGTCTGCGCCAGTGGCGTCTTTGTTAATATTAGTCATGGTAAATTCCTTGCGTTAAAAGATCAGGTTGATAACCGCGAGTACGACCACAATTAGGCCGATAAGATAGAAGATGCCGTACATTGAAATTCTCCTCGTCTTTTCAAGTTTTCGTTATTGATTGGATAACGCGGCTGACAAACGTTCGTTCCAGACGAAATGGACGAATAAGGTGTATATGTTTCACCTAGCGGTTGGATCGCAGCATTGGGCGGCCGCTGAAAGCCACCGTCTATACGTCCCAAAGTGCGTAATATGCTGTCGCCTACCCGCGCCTCGATAGTGCCTTGGCGGCATTCGGCATGACGGGCTGGTGTGATGCAATGTCGCAGCCGTACGGGCGCGACGTTGGCAAGGTATAGACGCAGCCGGCTGGGGCTAAACCGCGAGCGCATTAAAAAACTGCAAGGGGACAGACAGTTCGCTCGAAGATACTTGGTAAAGGATGCGGCGGAAATCGTGCCCCTTATACCGGGACGTTCGCCCTAAGTAATTCTTGCGCGAACAAGCTCGGTCGTCCAAGGGCGGGGGTCTTCAACCAGCTAGAGATTAAAAGAACCATTTATCCCGGTGTGAAGCGGTTTGAGCGAGCTTTGACTAAATAGCAAGGTTTGGAATATTAACCCAGTTATTAAAGGGGATGAGTAAATTCCGCTGGAGCTCCCCACCGAAGCGGCGCGTATAAGTTTGCGCGTCGCAGATGCAGCCAAATATTATATAATCCTGTTAATTCAATAACTTATTTGATTCACTTAAATACGGAGGGCTCATAGGATCGCGCCAGGCTTGCCGCCTCCCCCTTCAAATCCGAGTGAATATTCCAATTAGCCTTCAATCACTCCATGGCCATTGCCCATCACATTGGACTGGACCCTTTCGCACCGCCCCAATCAGCTCCGCGTTTTATGTTTACAATTACATTCGCTTAGGACAGGCGGCGATTACGGCCCATTGCGGTCATTCAGCATATCAAGCACTAAAGTCCGCTATTCATAAACTGGCATCTGAATTGCTTGATGCGGCACATTGTAATTTTACTCTTCCCATATCGACGGTCAGCGCCTGGATGGTAATGAAAAAACTTCAGGCAATGTCTTTTAGATCTGGTGAGCCAAAAAGGCACTTCGATAGCATCTTACGCATGATCGAGCGTACCGCTCTCCCAAAACAAACTTGTTTCCTGAATGCCTTTTGGAAACTTGTCCCCACCGTCAATCTTTGGGTCCAGTACCATGCCAAATAGCTGTTGACCGTTAGTCGGCAGCTTCTCGTCTCAAGTGACTTTTGATCGAGGACGCAGATACCAGTACCAGACCCGATAGGCCTCCAGGAGACCAAGCGGCACGAAATGGACCATTGCCGGGCCAAGGCCGCCCCAGTCATGCAGTGCCGCCCAGTGCAATAGGGTCAGAACCGCAGCGGCATAAGTCGTGCGTTGCAGTGCCTTCCAGTTTCGCCCAAATTTCGCACGAAATAGTCCGAAGATGTGACGGCCAGCGGTACAAAGATCACGAAAGCGATCCAGCCGGTCCAGGTGTAGAATCTTGGTAGGTCTGCCATGACCTTCTGCACCGTGCCCAAATCAATGAGGTACAACACTGTGTGCGCCAGCGCGTAAAAGAAGGCTGCGACGCCAAGATAGCGTCGGTTCTTCTGCAGCCAGCGCGGACCGCGCCAGCCCTTAAAAACAAGTGCCAGCGGTGAGGCCATCATGCCGATAATCATAAAACGCGCGGCGAACTCGCCGGTCGGATGCAGTGCCTCGTGTATGGCTTTGGAGTCGGGTGCATTGATCAGGCTGACAAGCACAGCGAAACCAGGCAAGGACAGCAGTACCCAAAACCAGTAGGGAGAAACTCTGGAAAACATGTTTGTGGTCTTTCCTAAAAAAGAGGGCGTCAGTGGCCCCAACCCGATCACGACAGCAACAAAAGGGGGCAAAAGGTAGATAAGGCTGGCTAATGGGCGGGCGGAGTTTCTACCTGCTCGATGCGAAAAAAGCCATCACGCAGGTGCGGCACAAACAGCAGCACCAGAAACACCAAGTCAAAGACGGTCTGGGTCACCGGGATCATAAAGGGGTTCATGCCCTCGGCAATGGACGGCGCCCCGACAAAGGTTGTGGTGACGAAATTGCCGATGTGGTCGACAATCGAGATCGTCCAGTAAACCACCAGTGCCACCCATGTCAGAAAGCCGCGCCGCGCCCAGACCGCCCAGATCAGCGGCACGGCACCCACCACCGCGAACAGGTCCAGATAGGCGGGATATCGCCACGCCTCGGAAGACCCGCCCGCATCGATGTCCTGGATCAACACCCATGCGATCAAACGGGACAGTTGCAGCGCCAGCCAGATGCCGGTGCCAATGAGAAAGGCGCGTTGCGCAGCGGTCGTCATGTCGGATTTCCTTGGAATATAAATGGCGGCGTCAATTACAAATGTCGGTAATGTCAGCCCTTGAGAGTAGCGAAGTAGTCACCCCAAGATTGATGCGGGCGGCCGGTGACGGCTTCGAAATCGCTGGATCGGTCATAGGCGCCGTTGCGGATGCCTTCGTAGATGCCCGCGATCACCGTCCCGATGAATGGTCCCAGTTCCGCCACGCGGTCGGCGCGGTAGTCTTCAACACTCATGGTGCGGAAGGTCAGATCGGTGTCAAAGGCGCGGTTCATGTAGGTCGCAAGTTCGGCCTGGGTTATCGGTGTGCCGTGCAGATTGTAGGTCTGGCCGAGGTGCTGCGGTGCGGTCAGCATATGGGCATAAGCAACCGCCAGTTCCCCGCGCGCCGTATACCCACAACGCCCGTCGCCCGCGCAGTTGGCGATCTCGCCCGCCTTGCGGTAGCTGTCGATATATTCGATGTCGGGCTCGATATAGATGCCGTTGCGCCCGATCACCCAGCCCATGCCACTGGCGCGAATGTCGGCTTCTGTCTTGCGGTTGCTATCGACTACAGGCGAAAAGGCGGTGCCTGTCTCTGGCCCCTGCACGCTGGTATAGACGATCCGTTCGACGCCTGCGGCTTTGGCCGCGGCAATCACATTGCGGTGCTGATCAATCCGCGCAGCAGGGTCGCCATTGCCTGACACCAGAAGCAGGCGGTCCACCCCTTCCAGCGAAGCTTCCAACTGCGCTCGGTCGGCGTAGTCGCCGGGGCGCACTTCTATATTCAGGCCGGTGACATTTTCCGGGGTACGTGCCAGCCCGATGACGATTTCGCCACGTCCGGTCAACTCACTTGCGATCGATGCGCCCAATTGGCCGGACACGGCGGTAACTGCGATGATCATATATTGTGCCTCTCGAAACTGGCAGGCCGCATGCAGCCTGCCATGGAAAATTCTCAGCTATCGGGCCCGATTAGCCGTGATACGCTTGGCTGACGGCAAAGCTGTCCTCGAACCAGTGCCACAACACCACTCGGCCGTCTTTCACTTTGGCCCGCAAGGCGAAGGTAAATTCGCCGATCTCCTTGCCCGAATGGGTGGTGATGCCGTTCATCGTGCCAAAGACAGCGACGGTGTCGCCCGAAGCAAAAGCATCGGTGTTTTCCCAAGCGGTAGTCTGGAAATTTTCTGAGAATTTACCAAGAAAGGTAAAGACGTTCTCTTTACCCTCCGCGCCGCCGATCCATGGCAGACTTGGGTCGCCTTCGTTGTGCCAGACCATGTCATCGGCCATGAGCTTACCCATGGTGTCCATGTCACCTGATCCCATCGCGCCCATGAAGGCCATGACGGTATCAAAGCTTTCCTGTGTTTGTTTGTCCATTTCCTGTGCTCCTGCTTGTTGTCCAAGGATGATCGCGAGCGATGCGCCCAGCGACGTTTTCAATAGTGTTCTGCGGTTCATTTGATGGCCTTTACGTAGGTTGACGTTGCGAATGCGGTGCGCTTTTCAACGCGATGGTCGAGAGCGCAAGAGCGATGATCCAAAGCACCGGACCAAGGGCACCGGGCACCAGTGGAACGGTGCCGGGGACCAGCAAAGTCACAATAAACCCAATATCCCCTGCGCTGACGACAACCGCGTTCAGCCAGTACCCAAGGCGGTTGTTGCGCCAAATGTAGACGATGCCGACAACAGCGCCAAAAAGCGCAAAGAAGGTCAGATTCCAAGCACCCTGATAGATCCGCCCCTGAAGGATGCCAGCGTCCAAAGTTGTGCCGAGCTGGTAGACGCCATATGCCGCACCAAGGTGTAGAATGCCCCAAGCCACATAGGTCACGGCGGCGATGCGTGCGTAGATCATAGCATACCCTTTCAGGTCTTGTGGAGACCGACGCTGCCGAGCGCGGGTCACGTTTGTCTGCGATTACTTGCCTGAGAGTTGCTGCAATGCGCCTGCCCAATCCTCAACGTGCCATGTCTTAACGATCTCACCGTTTTCCAGCTGATGAATGTCGATTGTCATGATGTCAAAGCTGCGCCCTTCGCCATCGACCCCAAAGAAGGGTGCGACTGGGGTGCCGGTTGCACGGCTTCGCACTGTCACAAAGTTCTCGTCCTGATGCATGTCCTGCACGGCCCAGTTCAGGTCCGGCATGAGCTGGCCAAAACCACCCACCTGTCCGATGAAGGCGTCCCGTGTCTTGTCGGCTCCAGAATAGCCGCCAACGCTGACCCAATCTTCGCTGGTCGCGTCAACAAATGCCGCGACGTGGCTTTGCGAACCTGGGTTGCTGAGCATCTCGTAGAATGTGTTCACCGTTTCGGTGTCGTCCGCGAAAGCTCCGGTGGCGAGGGTTGCAAGTGTAGCCGAAGCAAAGAAATTCTTGAAGGTCATGGCATTTCCTTTGTCATGATGTTTTCGGGATAGGGTCATCAGTCACGCCCCTTGATTAGGCGTGTTGAATAAAGGCAGGATGGCGGTATCAGGTGGTCAGGTTGCTGAGACTTGCCAATCCAGCTGGGGATTTTCACGAAACGCGAAGCGGTCCAGATGGCTGGAGATAACTTCAGCAGCTTTGTCGAGTTTCGTCTTATCTGGCGCTTCGACGCTCAGGTGCAAACCGGTCTCATCAGCGCGAAGGTCACATTGGCCGAAGGGCAACTCGATCCGTCCGGAGCCGGGCTTATGTGTGACCGGGACTTTGTGGCCGAAATGTTTACACAGCGTACCCAGATAGCGTTCCGCGTTCGGTGTGGTGAAAAATGTGCTCGCTTTCATGTTGTCGCTCCTTGTCTTGCATAGAACATCTATCCTTGCGGGACTGATCCGGGTATTCACAAAATTCAGAAGTCATAATTCGGGTCGGCGGAACAATGATCGAGTATCTGCGGCATATGGCAATTTTTGCCACCGTTGTTGACGAAGGGTCTTTTCGAGGGGCTGCAAAGGTGATCGGTCTTGCTCCGTCACGTGTCAGTGAAACGGTGTCTGATCTTGAAAGCTATCTTGGTGTGACCTTGCTGTACCGCACAACGCGCAAGATCGCGCTGACCAACGAGGGGCGCATGTTCTACGCAAGAGTAGCAGAGATGCTGCGCAGTGCGGAAAGCGGACTGAACGAGCTTAACGCCTTGTCATTGGAACCCGTCGGCGCGCTGCGGGTATCAATGCCCGCCTTCATGTCCACTTCCGCATTAGCGACGGCTATCGCAGAATTCGTCCGGCAACACCCTCAGGTGGCCATTTCCGTCTCCTACTCCGATGAACGGAAGGACCTGCTCGAAGACGGGTTTGACGTGAACATTCGCGTGGGATGGCTGGATGACAGTTCGATGATGTCTCGCAAACTGGGAGAAAGCGATCGGGCGCTGGTAGCAGGTGCCAAGTATGCGTCGACCCGCCCGCAACCCACGCATCCCTCTGATTTAGAGAGCTGGGACTGGCTTCGCTACAAATACCGGCCTGATCACACCACATTGCAAGGGCCGACGGGGGAAACCGTCAAGGTTCTGGGGCAAGCGCGCCTCGAAGTCGACAGCATCGACGCGTTATATCACTTCACCTGCCAAAACCTTGGCGTTACGGTCTTGCCAGAACACCTTGCCGCACATGGTGAAGCCAAGGGTGAACTGGTGCGCCTTCTGCCCGATTGGGGCTTGATCCCGATCGGCTTTTTCGCAGTCTGGCCGGACACGTCCCGCCGTGAGAGCCTTACTTTACTCTTCGTGCGCTTTGTCGCTGAACACTATGGGAGTTGGCAAAAAACGAAGAGCTCCTGAGTAATCAGTGGACCTGCTTCTTGTCAAAACAGCCGACTGAAGTGCTTATGCCAGCGGTCTCATAAAGAGTAGTCTCGGCCATGCTGTTATAGGCACGGCCGAGAGATTAATCACCGGGTGAAGTGAATGACCGAACGGATGCTTTCACCGTCGTGCATAAGCTTGAACGCATCGTTAATCTCTTCCAGCCCCATGGTGTGAGTGATAAAATCGTTCAGCTTGAATTCACCATTCATGTAACGCTCAACGTAGTCGGGTAGCTCCGACCGCCCCTTGACGCCACCGAAGGCCGACCCGCGCCAAACGCGACCAGTGACCAGTTGGAATGGGCGGGTGGAGATTTCCTGCCCTGCGCCGGCAACACCGATTACCACGGATTCACCCCAGCCCTTGTGGCAGCACTCCAGTGCCGAGCGCATGACATTAACGTTGCCGATACACTCGAATGAGTAGTCAACACCGCCATCGGTCATCTCCACAATCACTTCCTGAATGGGCTTGTCGTGATCCTTGGGGTTGATGAAGTCCGTGGCGCCCAGCTTGCGGGCCAGATCAAATTTGCTTTCGTTGATATCGATCACAATGATCCGGCTGGCCTTGGCCATGGTTGCGCCGATTACGGCGGACAGGCCAATGCCGCCCATGCCAAAGATCGCAACGGTCGAGCCTTCTTCGACCTTGGCGGTGTTCATCACGGCCCCCATGCCGGTGGTGACACCGCAGCCCAGTAAGCAAACCTCTTCAAGGGGCGCTTCGGGGTTCACCTTGGCGAGCGAGATTTCTGGAAGAACGGTGTATTCCGAGAAGGTCGAGCAGCCCATGTAATGCAGGATCGGCTGGCCGTCTTTGTAGAAGCGGCTCGTGCCGTCAGGCATCATGCCGCGCCCTTGGGTTTCGCGGATTTTCTGGCAAAGGTTGGTTTTGCCGGATTTGCAGAATTTACACTCACCGCATTCGGGCGTGTAGAGCGGGATGACATGGTCGCCCACGGCGACGCTGGTCACCCCCTCGCCGATAGATTCGACAACCCCGCCGCCTTCATGGCCAAGAATAACGGGGAACAGGCCCTCGGGATCTTCACCGGAGAGGGTGAAAGCGTCGGTGTGGCAGACCCCCGAGGCGATGATCTTGATGCGCACTTCGCCCGCTTTGGGCGGTAACACGTCGATTTCCTCAATCGAGAGCGGTTCGTTCACGGCCCAAGCAACGGCCGCCTTGCATTTGATGATTTCGGTCATGCGTCTCACTTTGCAGTTATAGGTGATTTGCCGTGTGGCGATGTTGAGAACGGTGACTTACTCTGTTTCCTCTCGGTTATAATTCCTATATTTTGAAAAACACTATTACACATAAGAAATAATAGCTGTGCCGCTGAGCACGAAAGGACCATCATGCTAAGTTGGGAAGGTGTTTCCGAGTTTGTTGCCGTCGCCGAAGCCCAGAGCTTCACCGCTGCGGCAAACAGCTTGGGCATTTCCACAGCACAGGTCAGCCGCCAAGTCGGCGCACTTGAGACGCGTCTGGGCACAAAACTTTTCTACCGTACTACACGCAAGGTTACGATCACCGAGACAGGGCAAGTGTATTACAACCACTGTCGACAAGTGCTCGAAGGTCTTGCCGAGGCCGAGCGCGCGGTAACCAATCTGCATCAGGAACCCAAAGGTCGGCTTAACATGACCGCCCCGGTGACGTTTGGCGAAACCCGCATCGCGCCATTGATCAACGATTTTCTGCTGCGTTATCCAGAACTTGAGATCAACCTCAGACTGACCAACCAAAGACTTGATCTTGTCGCGGAAAGCTATGATCTGGCGATCCGGCTCGGTGAACTGGAAGACAGTTCGATGATGGCAAAAAGACTTTCCTCTCGCAGGCATTATACCTGTGCCGCGCCAGAATATCTTGCTGCTCATGGCACCCCAAATGCCCTATCCGAACTTGACGGCCACAATTGCTTGCAAGGCACCTTAGGCTATTGGCGATTTCAAGAAAATGGGACCACGCGGCATATCCGGGTAAAGGGAAATCTGCGCTGCAACAGTGGCGCGTCACTGGTTGATGCAGCGCGAAAAAATCTGGGGATCATTCAGTTGCCAGATTATTATGTGGAGTCAGATATTTCTGCCGGGCGCCTGATCTCTGTTTTGGAAACATACCGCGGGCCGGACGATGGCATATGGGCAATCTATCCGCAAAACCGCCACCTCTCACCAAAGGTAAGGCTGCTGCTTGACCATTTTTGGGAAAAGTTGCGATGAATGAAAGTTCTCGCATTCATAGCTGAGGAATACCGCCTGGATAATTAACAGAGAAACATCAAGCTGGCTGACAGAGCGACGACACGATGACCTCACCCAGCAAGCATCAAGCTCTATTCAAGTCCTCGTTGTCCATTGATGCTAAGCATAAAGCGGCCGTTCCGATCGAGCGCAGCGAAGGTCGGCTTTCCGCCCCCGCTGTCGATTGACACGAACGGCCCATTGCTGCCATTGACGATTGGCCGCCACGCCGCAGTGCAGCTTCCCTCAAGCGGACGTTGGTGGCCAGCGCAGTATCTAAGCTGTCATTCGTCCGCCGTGAAATCGATGTGGATGTGGTTGCCATCGGGGTCGCGCAGATGGAATTGTATAAGCCCGACCGTGTCCAACACGAACCGTTGATGTGGAATGGACTCTTTGCTTAGAGTTTCTTCAAATGACACGTAGTCTGTCGCGATCAGTGCGAAGTGTTCGAGCTTCAACTTCACTTCGGAGCCAACCGCAGGGTCGCCCCTTTGCCCCACAAGATGGATCACGGCCGTATCGCCCGCATAAAGCCACGCGCCCGGAAATGGAAAATCCGGACGCGGGCCGGTGCGCATGCCTAAAACGTCGCGATACCAAGCCACCATGGTTTCGACTTGGGTGGTTTGGATATTGACGTGATCAAGTCTGCGCACCTGCATTTCAGAAACCTTCCAATGTGATTTTGCCCTTGGCCTTGCCGCTTTCAATCAGCGCATGGGCACGTTTGAGGTTTTCGGCATTGATGGCCCCGAAGCTCTCTGTCGCGGTAGAGCGGATCTTGCCCGCGTCGATCAGACCCGCCACGGTATCAAGGATTTCACCCTGACGTGCGATGTCGTCGGTGGTGAACAAAGACCGCGTGAACATCAGCTCCCAGTGGATAGAAACTGCCTTGCCTTTGAACGGCATGATGTCAAAGCCCTTAGGATCATCGATCAAACCAAAGCGGCCCTGCGGAGCGATAAATTCAGCGATCTGCGTCACATAGGTTTCAGAATAGTTGGTCGAGAACACAAAGGCTGGCGCGCCGATGTTTAGGGCTGCAATCTGTTCCGGCAGTGGTTTGGAATGGTCCACAACGTGATGCGCGCCTAACTCTTTCACCCAATCTTGCGTTTCAGGGCGCGAGGCCGTGGCGATGATCGTCAGGTCGGTCTGCTCGCGCAAAAGCTGGATCGCGATGGAGCCAACGCCGCCCGCGCCGCCGATGATGACGATGGCGTTGGCAGCACCCGGCACCGGATTTGTGACGTTCAGACGATCAAAGATCATCTCTTGCGCTGTCAGTGTTGTCAGTGGCAGAGCCGCTGCCGCAGCGGTGTCGATAGATTTGGGCGCGTGGCCGACGATACGTGCATCTACAAGGTGGTATTCGGCGTTGGTGCCGGCGCGGTTGATCGCGCCTGCATACCAGACCTTGTCACCGGCTTTGAACTGGGTGACTTTATCGCCAGTTTCAACAACCTCGCCCACGGCGTCCCAGCCGAGGATCACAGGCGCATCGCCTTCTGCCGGGCGGTTCTGACGGATTTTAACGTCGACAGGATTGACGGAAACTGCTGCGACCTTGACCAGGATGTCATGACCGGTTGCAACAGGTTTCTCGATCTCGAGATCGGTAAGAGCGTCGTTTCGATCAATTGCGCCGTTAGTGGTATAGCCGATAGCTTTCATTGTGTGTTCCTTTTAATGTGGGTTGTGATGGATCGCTTCAGTGCCCCAAACGACCAGGGGCAAGCGGAGGGAATCGAAATATGAAATAGGGCGCGGCATTGCGCTCTGTTCCGCTGTTAAATCCAGCCGCCTCAGAAACCTGTGCGGCAGAGACATACATAAACCCATCAGGTGCATAGCTGACACCATCGGGCCAGATCAGGTCCGGATGGCTCGCATATTTGGCATAGCGGCCTGTATCGGCAGGGATGATGCCCACAGCAGTCGTTTCAACTGCTGTCAAATATAGGTTACCCGCACGGTCAATTCCCAGACCGCCGTTATTTGGTTTTCCGGCATAGCGGTAAACGCGGTTGCCGAGTTCCTCGGCAGACAGCGTTTCATTGGCGATGTCGTCAAGACGGACGCGGTAAATCCAGCCGCCGCTCAGAGGGCCGAAATAAAGCCATTCATAATCCAGATCGGCAACAATGCCATCCGCGCCTATACGCAAGGGCGTGCCTGCGTCATCCACGGTCAGGATCCGGTCGCCGAGCTTGATTGGTACATCTTCAGGCAGGCAGCTTTCGTGCCCTTGCAGCAACCGGCGGGTTTTGCCGGTCTTCATGTCGATGGTAACAAGCGCTGCTTTGGTGCCGTCACCGCCCGGGCCGATACCCTCATCCGCGATGATGGCCATGCCGCGTTTTTCGTCGATGGTGAAGTCGTTGTGTTGTGATTCCGGCAGAGTGCTTGGTGCTGGGATGTAATAGATGCGCTCGAGCTGGTCCGTGTTTGAATTCCACCCGACCAGTTTGGGCGTCACCCCCGTGCGTGTGCCCATATCCAGCATCCAGACGACCCCGTTGCCATCGCCGCGCAGTCCCAGGACCGAGTCAAAGTAGTGATCGCTGTCCGCTTTGGGGGTATTCCAGTCAAGGTTTGGCCAAGGGGTCGATCCAGTGCGATCTTCGTTCAATTTGGCCACGCGGATACTGGGGGCAAAAAACGGATGCTGGCTAAAGATCACGTCACTATCGGGTGTGAAGGTTATGTTTCCAACCGCCTCGGGTAGTTTGGCAAAAACTTCAGCTTGTATGGGCCAGTCGTGAGATGTCATAGCGTTTCTCCAAAATTAGTGGGGTCGCCCGCCGGGCGCAATGCACGGCGGGATTCTGGTTTAGGGTTTTGTTGTCAGGATAAAGTAGCGGTGATTGCTACCATCCTCGCCCATGTTCAACGCGGGGTGCGTGTGCAACTGGTTGGCGACGACGTACAGCGTACCATCAGGGGCAAAGGCAAAACCATCAGGCCAGCGCAACCGCGTGTCGTCCTGAGCGTAAACTTCAAAGCTATCAGGCGTTGAGACCGTAACTGCGTTGCGCGTAGCGTCTCCCGAAAAGATACGGCCCTGACCATCAACGATAAATCCATCGTTCGGGCCTTTTTCGCCGTAGCGTTTGATCTGGCCTGCAAGTGCTGCATCGTCCAGCGTCTCATCAGCGAGGGCTGCTGCCGGGATGCGCCAGATATCGCGACCGTTCATGGTACCGAAATAGACATTTTCAAAAGTCGGATCGATGGAGATCGCGTTCATTGACAAATGCCAGGGATGGGCGTTGCCGTCCGCGTCTTTGAAACCGACAAGATTGCCATCGATCACTACATCTTCATCAGATGGCATAAAGCGCTCGGTCGATTCCAAAACGCGGCGGGCTGCTCCGGTTTCGAGATCGATCACAATAAACGCAGGTTTCAGATCGGTCGCCGGTGCCGTGAATGTCATGTCGGCGATATAGACTTGGCCGCGTTCCTCATCGAGCGCAAAATCCTGCAAGAATGAGATCGGCGTGACAACATTGGATGGAATTTCGATGACTTTGTGAAGCGCGTCGGTCTGCGTGTCCCAGCCGACCAGTTTCGGTGCACTGTCAGCACCGCCCATATCGAGAATCCAGACAATCCCGTTTGCATCAGATTTGATCCCGATCGAGCCAGCAATACCAACTTCGCCAGTTTCAGGGCCATCTGCCCAATCCTGCGTAGGGAACGGAACCTTCGTGCCGTCTTCGAGTATTTCAACGACCCGCAACGTCGGACCATCCAGTGGCGGCTGGGTGATGATGACGCGGTTGTCGGGTGTGACTGTGATGTTGCCGGGGCGCGTGTCACTGATTTCAGCGAACGTCGTCAGATCAGCGCTGGTATCCGCAGATGATTGCGCGGCGAATGCGAAGGACAATGCAATCGCGGAGGTGAGCAGTTTTGTCGGTGTCATGGGAAGCGCCTTTCAGGGGAGCGAATGGGATTAAGGGCGGAAATCGGGGAAGTGTGAGGCAATCCTTCCCCGTGATCCGGCACGTGGGTGCCAGATTTTGAAAGTCACGGGAAAGGGTGCTGGTGTGCCGGATGGCTATTTGCGAAAGATGCGTCGTAACCATCCGGCCAGATCGACGGCGGATGCCGCCGAGCCATGGTTCCGGATTCCCGCCAGATCATATGGCGACAGCCGCGCCACTGGGCGTTTTACGTTCTTTGGTTGGACATTTACTCGGGTGGCGTGGATCGTTTTCATGATGCAGTCTCCAGTTGTAGTGGCGTCGATCAGCCGATGTGGGACATCTCGTTCAGGATGAATTCGGCTACAGCGCCATCAGTGGCCGCCATGTAGGCTTCAAGGTGCGGCGCGCCCATGTGCGTCTGCCACAGCTCGCGGCTTTCCCAGTTTTCATAAAATGTGAAGTGCGCAGGGTTTTCGTTGTCCTGATGCAGGTCGTAATTGATGCAACCCTCTTCGGCGCGGGTGATCGGAACCAGCTTCAAAAGCTCGGCCTTGACCAGTTCGATTTTGTCTGCGTTGGCTGTGATGTTGGCGACGATTGTAAGCTTGGACATTGGGTTGTTCCTTTGAATGTCTGTTCTGATAACAAACATATACATCGCAGGCATATACGGATAAACAGACATCGTTGAAAATGATAATCCGGGAAATCCGTTTAATGCTGATCGACAATATACGACTGTTTTTGACCATCACCGAAAAGGGTAGTCTCGTCGCTGCAGGCCGCGAGGTTGGGCTTTCGGCGACCACGGTTTCCGAACGGTTGGCAGCACTTGAGGCCCATTACGGCGTGGTTCTGTTCAACCGCACGACGCGTTCCCTCAGCCTGACGGACGAAGGCCGGACGCTCCTCAGCGGGGCCAAGGTCGTGCTGGGCGAAATCGAAGACCTTGAAACACGCATCCGGTACGGGGCTGAAACCTTATCTGGCCCAATACGTGTCAGTGCGCCAATCGACATTGGTCGTAGCATCGTGTCGGACGTGATATCGAGCTTTACGGCCGAGCATCCGGCGATTTCAATTGAGCTGCTGCTATCGGATGGGTATGTCGATATCGTCGGGCAAGGCTTCGATCTGGCTCTGCGGTTTGGTGCCGTGACGGACAGCACCCTGCGCACGCGCAACCTCGGCCACTTCCGCCGCATCGTTTGCGCCGCGCCATCCTACATCGCACAACATGGCGCGCCACAAACGCCCGCCGATCTGGCGCACCACAACTGTCTGATCATGCGGTTCGGGACGACCCTCGACAACGTCTGGCGCTTCGGCTCAGGCAAGAAACCGCAAGCCGTAACCGTCCGAGGCAACAAAACCGTGAACGATGGATCTCTGGTGCGGCAATGGGCGCTGAACGGGCATGGTATCATTCTGAAATCTGAACTCGATGTCATCGGAGACGTAGAGTCAGACAAGCTTATCGCTCTACTTGAAGATTTTGCTCCACCTCCCAATCCGCTTCAAATCATGTTTCCCCCAGGAAGAGCACAGCCACGGCGCGTGCGCGCCTTGGCCGATGCATTTTCGCAAGCATTGGCAGCACGGAAGTCAAAATAGCGCGCTGAAAGAACCCGAAGCCGTGCCTCCATCTATTGATGTCTGCTTTAACAACTCAAATCATTTCGCGATCGTTGCGCAGCGAACGGCCGGTTTCCGCCCTCCTTCCCACAGACCTCGCAAATTCAGCATGAACCACGCGAGCGCGGCTAACGGCAACTTTATCCGCGCAGCAGACATCTGGGATGATAAAACCACCCTCACAGGTTTCTTTGACAGCATTAGCCCATCGAAATCTAAATTGCGTTCGGGAATACACTTGATCGTTCAACACATCTTGTATGAGCTCGATGCGGGTAGCCGTGCCTTCATTAAGTGGCGGCAAGGTCTCATACGGCGACCGCCGCAGTAGCAAGCGCACGACCATTTATAATGCCGATATCAATATTACCCGTCCGCTATTCCCTGCGAATAATGAGCGCTCTACCTCGCGAAACGTAGCGCTCGTGGGAGTCGTGGAGGCCTTGGTTGCGCGGTGCCCCTATCGCGCAACCAAGGTGATCTGTCGAAATCGAAATTTACTTCGCAATGCATAGTGAGAAGTGTCGGGGCACTTGGTAGGGCAGAGCGCATGCGCGGTGTAATTGACCCCTCGGCCGATGATGTGGCTTGAAGACTACCCGAGAGGAGTTCCCTAAGCGTAGTATTTCCTGTGGGACGGCACAGAAAATGATAGCATTCGACGGCGCAACAGGAGATGATCAGACCGCAAGCTGACTAATCCATCAGCAGGATGGTAATGATCGGCCGTGGCAGAAAGATGCTTTTGCGATTTTGATATTCTTTGGTACATTACCACCAATATAGAAATGTAAGGGGCAATCGTGGAGCAATCCGTGAAACTCGCCGATGATATGATGGCTTTAGTCCGCCGCGAGGCAGAACTTCGGGGTCGTTCAATCAGTGATCAAATTTCACACTGGGTAAAAATTGGTAGAGCGTTTGAACGTTCCGACCAGCTTGGTCATAGCCGCACGTCCCCAGCACTCGCAGACGAAATCGGCGTGCTCTCACCGGAGGAAGAGGCTTGGGTTAAGAACTTTGTCGAGAAAATGGGATACCCAACGGAGTCCGAAATAGCGTTTCATGCTCGGCGCTCGTCGCTCGGAGGTGGCGTGGGACTGGATGCGGACGGCAATCTCGTCTGCGCCACACGGAATGCCCCCGCCCAAGACTAAACCTTGATGAACAGTTTGAGAAAATGCCCATACTTGTTTTTACAATTTCGATTGTTCGGGTCACACGGTAGGCTTCAACCCACTATAGCGGGCTAAATTCCTCTGCACTTTTTTGGCTTTTTTCAGCGTCGCTGCGTCTGGTGCCAACTCCTCTGCCTGAGACAGCGCCTGCTAAAGCGTATCAATGCGCTGGTCCTGTTGCAGAAATCTCCCTGAATTTGCTGGATTTTCGCCATGCGAAATCTCCTCACGCTCTTCTAAACTCAGCGCATCAGTGCGCCTAAATCGGTGACGCGGTCTAATGCCGCCATGATACTGGAGATACGAGAAAACGGTAGCAGGAGGCTTGTCGATAACGCGAGCGATATTTGCCTTCGGCGTTCCGCGTTCCCACTCGCGCGAAATCACTGATTTCTTTTATTCGTCCATCGGCAGCGGCTTAGTCATCAACACAGTCCTTGAATGCAAAGGTTTACACTGTGTTGTAGTGACCGCCTGAATCCATCACCGCTAATTTTTTTTTGGGGGGGGATTACCGATGCAAAACCTCCTTGTCATTGAATTGACCACATATAGACTATATGTCTGTAAGTGGATTAAGGAGGCGCGATAT
>TARA_R110002012_G_scaffold38863_3_pt1 | contig 69069 bp, 69 predicted proteins | sample TARA_R110002012 | Tara Oceans TARA_R110002012 (sample SAMEA4396515) | marine metagenome | biome: Westerlies Biome; feature: [DCM] deep chlorophyll maximum layer (ENVO:01000326); material: water (ENVO:00002006), including particulate matter (ENVO:01000060) such as... | depth 40 m
GCCCGCCTCTTTGCGTTGGCGCAGCATTTCTTTAATCAGATCATCGGTCAGAACCAGTTTGGCATCGGTAAGCCAATCAAATTTCAGTCCAATTGTACCTTCTTCAACGTTGATCAACACTTCGTCGCCTTCGACCCCCGCCAGCGCGCCTTTGAAACGGCGGCGCCCGTCAATCAAATCAGCGGTTTCAATTTTGGCCTCATATCCCTCGAACATCTCAAAGTCCTTGAGACGCGTCAGGGGCCGGTCGATACCGGGGCTGGAAACTTCGAGCGTGTATTCTTCGATAATTGGGTCTTCAACATCCAGAACGGCGCTTACCGCCTGACTAACCAAGGCAAGCTCATCAACTTCGATACCGCCATCTGGGCGATCCGCCATAATCTGCAATGTTGTCAGTTTACCCGACATCAGTCGGACGCGCACCAATTCAAATCCCATATCCTCAATCACCGGAGTGATGATTTCGGCCATGCGACGGTCAATGGCAGCTTTTGCAATCAGGTCGTTATTCATAGTCTCACTTATCGTCCTACAGTTTTCGGCAGGCACAAAAAAACGGGCGCGCGGCCCGTGTTCAAGATCGGTGGAGCATTTGGTGTGGACCCCGATGCGCCGCTGTTGAAACGTCATATACGCCGGTACATACGAAACCGCAAGCCCCGTCTGGTTCGTGCCTATGAACCGCCGTTAAGCGAACCACCACCTCTCGGCAGCGCGCAGGTTATCCAAGGGACGAAATTGACCGGTCTTGCCTGGCATAGAGACACTGCGGGATACTGCATGCGTCATGCCCCGCGTCGACGGCATGAGTACAATATCATCTAATCCTGCAAGAAATTCAGCGTCTTTTACGTCCGCCACGTCCACCATGTATTCGGCCATTGCCTGGGCACGCACTGCTTCTGAGGGAATGGACACCAGTTCAACCGCATCGAACCAACCAGCGTTAGAACCCTTGTAATGGTCGCTCACACGTTCGGCCAAAACTTGCTGACCGGGCGTAAACCGACGCACCCGATAAAGACCTGTACCGACTCCCGACAAGGGTGCGTGCCCAGCGCCAATAAAATGGTCAGGTCCCGATAAAGTGAACGGCAAATTCATCGACGGTTCGACCAAGGTGATACGTATTAGATGTGGCGTGACTGCTTCAACTACTCCATCCATCACCAAAGACGCCACCACGTCCTTTGCGGTCATGGGTCGCCCGTCATGGAACTGCACATCGTCGCGCAGGTCGAATTCCCAGACACCGCCATCTGCAGAGCCACGCCAACTGGTTGCCAACTCACCGCGCAATGTACCGTCAGCCGCTATTTCCGTCAGCGTGTCAAAGATAAGCCCCTGCCGGGCAACCTGCATGAATAAACCATCGCCCCGATCCCAGCTGTCGCCTCGCGATGCACCCGAAAGTGCCATGCGCAAGCGACCGCCCACCTTGGGAACCGAAGCCGCCGAAACCCCTGTCGCCGCCAGCAATGCAGCGGCGGCACCGGTCGCAAACAATGCACGACGATCCATCAAGGAACGAGTACGGGTCATTCGGCAGCAATCCTATCCATTGTGCGCACCAATTCCGCACTGATGCCCGGTTCGGACAGCGCGTGCCCAGCGTTGCGCACCATCTTCAACTCCGCCTTCGGCCACGCCTGCGCCAGATGATAGGCGCTCGTCGGTGGGCAAATCATATCATATCTACCTTGGACAATTACCCCGGGAATATGGGAAATTCTGTCTACATTGGCAAGGATCTGTCCGTCAAATTCGAGAAACCCTGCATTCATGAAATAGTGATTCTCGAGTCGCGCGAATGTGCGAGAATATTCCCCCGGCCCTTCATGAGATCCACCGGATGAATGAATCGACGCCAACGCGTTTTCCCACGCAGCCCAAGCCCTGCCATATTTGACCTCGGTCATGCGGTCGCCACAGAACAATCGTTTATGGTAGGCACCGATCATATCACCGCGTTCTTCGTCTGGGATCAAATCACTAAAACGCGCCCAAAGTTCGGGCCAGAATTTCCCTGCACCACCGCCATAAAACCAATCCAGCTCTGCCTGGGTCATCATGAACACGCCTCGCAGGACCATATTACGCACATGTTCAGGATGGGTCTCGGCATATATTAACGCCAGCGTCGCGCCCCAACTTCCGCCAAACGCGATCCAACTGTCGATCTCAAGTTCTTTGCGGATGCGTTCAATATCGCCAACCAAATCCCACGTGGTGTTATTGGTAACCGATGCAAACGGCTTAGATCTGCCACAGCCGCGTTGATCAAAAAGAATCACATGGTATATTTCGGGGTCGAAATAACGGCGCATTGACGGGCTGCACCCCCCTCCCGGACCACCATGAAGCACGATGACGGGAATACCTTTGGGGTTGCCGCATTGTTCAAAATAGACTGTGTGACCGTCGCCCACATCCATCATACGCTGATCAAAAGGATCAATCGGCGGATAAAGATATTGCACTGCGCGCTTTTGGTCGGAGAATTTGTCCATTACAGCCCTATATAGTTGTTAAGCCCAAAAGAGCACAGAGAGATCAGAATGCAAGCGCCACAAAGCACCGTTGACCCCGCCGAGATTGAAAAGTTTCAGGCCATGGCCGCCGAATGGTGGGACGAGAACGGCAAGTTTAAGCCGCTGCATATGCTTAATCCCTGCCGACTGGATTATATCACCAGCCAAATTGCCGGTGAATTCGACCGCGACTTGAAGTCGTCCCAACCGTTTCACGGATTGCGTATTTTGGACATCGGCTGCGGCGGCGGTTTGTTGTCCGAACCCATGGCTCGATTGGGTGCTGAGGTCATTGGCGCAGATGCAGCGGCTGGCAATATCCCAGTTGCTCAGGTGCATGCTGAACAATCCGGCCTGACGATAGATTACCGCCACACTACCGCAGAGGCTTTGGCCGAAGCGGGTGAACAGTTCGACGTGGTGTTGAACATGGAGGTGGTGGAACATGTAGCGTCGCCCATTGATTATCTTATCGCCTGCCGAACCCTGTTGAAACCCGGCGGGCTGCATATCTGTTCGACGCTGAACCGAAACCCAAAATCGTTCATGATGGCGATTGTCGGTGCGGAACATGTAATGCGCTGGTTGCCCAAGGGTACGCATGATTGGTCGAAATTCATCACCCCTGACGAATTGTTCGCCCTGTTACATGACGCAGGCCTTACCGCTGTTGATCGCAAGGGGTTCGTTTTCAACCCAATTACCTGGTCTTGGAGCCTGTCGGACCGCGACTTGAGTGTGAACTACGTTACTGCCAGCCTCAAACCAGAGTAATCCTAGCTCTCGGCGTGGCGGCGCAACGCTCTAAGGGTTTCAAGCGTGGCCCGGACCTGTTCTTCGCCTAGTTCATCTGCGACATTGCTGATCAATGGGGTGATTGCCCGAATAGCATCGTCACGGGCATTGCGACCCGCCGGGCTGATGGCCACCATCTTGCGACGCGCGTCATCCCAATCGGGCCGGATATGCACATACCCTGCCCATGCCAGCTTGTTCAACGTATTGGTCATCGCGCCGCGTGTAACGTTGAAAGTTTCGGCCAGTTGTGCGGGTGTCTTTTCACCATCATGCCAAGCAAGGTTATTGAGCACAGAGAAATGCGAAATCTCCATGCCTTTTGGAAGTACCCGCGTCAGACGGTTGCGCATTCGCTGATCCGCCGACAGCAATTCGCTGATTAACGTAATCGCAAGAGAGTTTCGGTTTTCATTCATGTGACATTTACGACGGTGCCCTGAACACGCGGCGATTGGCAAGGCTGGGAACGCGCCTGCGGGCCTCGGCAACGCGACTCATATCCATCTCAAATGGATAAACACCCGGTTCTTCGCCTGCATCCAAGATCACCTCGCCCCAAGGGGCCACAACCAGCGAATGTCCATAGGTTTTTCGCGTCTTGTGCTTTTCGCTGGCGTGTTCACCAGTCTGTGCCGGGGCTAGAACAAAACACCCGGTCTCAATGGCTCGCGCCCTTAGCAACGTATGCCAATGCGCGGCACCAGTGACGGGCGAAAAGGCGGCGGGCACAGTTATAATTTCAGCACCTGAGTCTGCAAGAGCTTGATATAGCTTGGGAAACCTCATGTCATAACAAATACTCATTCCAATTTTACCAAACGGCGCTTCGGCGACGACTGCTTCTTCCCCTGGACGATACCCTTGCGATTCCCGATAGCTTTCGGTTGCATCGATGTCGACGTCGAACATGTGAATCTTGTCATAGCGTGCCTCAATTGACCCATCCGCCCCGATCAGGAAGGACCGGTTGGCAAAACGTCCGTCGGCATCGTCAGTCTTAAGGCCAAGAGACCCGATCAAAAGCCAGACACTTTTGTTACGCGCAACATCGCGGAGCGCCGCAAGAGTCATGTCGTGATCTTCATCTGCAAGCACGTCACGCTGATAGGCGCGGTTGGTCGAAACGCAATTGGTTACCTCGGGCGTAAGAATAAACTGGGCCCCGCCGGATGCGGCATCATTCACCATATCAACCGTGCCCGCCAAATTGCGGGCCGGGGTGTCGGTGACGTTCAACTGAACAAGCGCGGCTTTCATTCGGCGGCCAATAACGCGTCCAGCTTGCCAGCACGTTCCAGTGCATTCAGGTCATCATACCCCCCAACATGGGTATCCCCTACAAAGATTTGTGGAACCGTGCGACGCCCATTCGCGCGCGAGATCATCTCGGCCTTGCGCTCGGGTTTGGACAAAACGTCAATCTCGGAAAAATTGACGCTTTTTTCATTCAATAAACGCTTGGCGGCATGGCAGAAACCACATAGCGGCGACGTATAAATCTCAACGGGCTTCATCTTGCTAATATCCTTTCCAGTAAATCGCTTGAATAAAGACTTAGGTCTCTTTTGCCACTCTTGCCAGTGTAACGACACGTATCGGACCAGCACCAGCCTCAATACAGGCCCGCGTCGCACAAGATAGCGTTGCTCCAGATGTCATCACGTCATCGACCAAAAGTATCGGTCGCCCCACTATCATCCCGTGTGCGCCTGTGGATACCCTGATCGCACCATGCAGTGCCGCATATCTTTCAGAGCGGGTTTTTCCTTCCAGCGGGCGGGTGTGGCGTACGCGCTTCAACAGATCGAGACAGCAATCATGGCCGGTTTCTCGCGACAAAGCCTTGGCCAATAATGCCGACTGGTTGAACCGTCGTTTCATCATGCGACGCCAGTGCAAAGGAATGGGTGCAATCAGCGTTTCGTCCGGTAAGATATTGGCCACGCTTCGCGCCATCCAACGTGCGCCAGGTTTTGCAATATCCTGGCGGTCACCATGTTTGAGCGCCAACACCAATTTTCGCCCCATGTCGCGATAAACCATAGCAGAACGACCCTGCACCCATAATGGTGGGTCGAACAGGCAGGAATCGCAATGAGCGACTTCGCCCGGCGCACCCCCCGGCAGCGGAACACCACATCCGTCACACACCAGACCAGCGATGAATGGGGTATCGCGCCAGCATGTACCGCATAGGCCACCGTGACATGCGATAGATCGCGCACACCCCATACAGGACGGCGGGTAAAGTAATCCGACAGCGGTTTGTAACTGGGCCAGCATGAGCTTATAATTCCTCGTATGAATATGCAAAATGCCTTGACTGACACCCAAGCCCTGACCCGCAATCGTCGGCGCATCAGTGATGATGCGCTGTTTCTGCACCGCACCGCGCTCGAAGATGTAGATGATCGACTGCATATAATTAACAGAAGCTTTAACTCGGCTGCGATCATTACCGGTTTCCCCCAAGTATGGAATGCGCTGCGCCCCGAAGCGCAGATGGTGACGGACACTGATACGCTTGCACTACATCAAGGTGCGCATGATTTGGTTGTACATGCGCTTGGCTTACATTGGGCAAATGATCCGGTTGGCCAAATGATCCAGGCACGGCGGGCGCTGGTACCTGACGGGCTTTTTCTGTCTGTCAGCTATGGTGGCCAGACATTGCATGAACTTCGCGCCTGCCTTGGTCAGGCCGAGGTAGCCGTCACCGGAGGCTTGTCGCCTCGCATTGCCCCGATGGCAGAACTGCGCGACATCGGGGGGCTTTTACAACGTGCTGGGTTTGCTTTGCCGGTAGCAGACACAACCACGCTCCAGATTGAATACACCGATATGTGGCATCTTATGCGTGACCTGCGCGCCATGGGCGAAGCCAACGCTTTGGCGGCCCGGCTCCGCCGCCCAACTGCGCGCGCGGTATTCGATGCAGCCGCCAAACTTTACCACGATCATTATGCGACCGCTGGGGGCCGAATAATTGCCACGTTTGAACTTATCTTTCTGATGGGTTGGGCACCTGATGACAGCCAACCCAAAGCCTTGCGACCCGGATCAGCGCAACACCGGCTTGCTGATGCCCTGAATACCGCGGAAACTCCCTTGTCCGATTGACCTGCCAGTTAAACTGGCTATCTGACCACTACCCACGCAATAAGGAATGCCAGATGTCGCTAACGCGCCCAGCCCATACCCAATCTGACCACCCGGCCCTGCCGACGCCTAAGGTGGGGGTGTTGCTGGCAAACCTAGGCACCCCGGATAACTATGATTACTGGTCAATGCGCAGATATCTGGGTGAATTCCTTTCGGATCGGCGGGTCATTGATTACAGCCCTTGGCTTTGGCAACCTCTGTTGCAGTTAGTGATCTTGACGAAGCGGCCTTTTACCAGTGGTGCCGCCTATAAGTCGATCTGGAATGAAGACGCGGGGGAAAGCCCGCTGATGACCATTACCAAAGCGCAAACCGCAAAAATAAAAGCCGCTATGGAGCAGCGTCACGGCGATGCAATAATGGTTGATTTCTGCATGCGCTACGGTAATCCGTCGACTCAATCCAAAGTCGCGGAAATGACAGCTGCCGGGTGTCAAAAGATCCTGTTCTTTCCACTTTACCCGCAATACGCCGGTGCTACTTCAGCCACAGCGAATGATGCTTTTTTTGCCGCGCTCGGCAAAGAAAAGTGGCAGCCCTCCGCCCGTACCGTCGAACCCTATTTCGATCGCCCCGATTATATAGATGCTCTCGCAAGCTCTATCGAAAATGCTTACGCCAAAATGGATGTCAGACCTGACAAGCTTCTTTGTTCATATCACGGGGTACCCGAGCGGTATCTGAAAGAGGGTGATCCTTATCACTGCCAGTGTCAGAAAACGACCCGGCTGCTGAAAGAAAGGCTTGGGTGGGACGACAGCGAAATCATGACAAGCTTCCAATCCAAGTTCGGGCCTGAAGAATGGCTGAAACCCTATACGGTTGAAGAAGTTGCGCGGCAGGCGGAAGCAGGCAACACGAAAATAGCCGTCTGCGCCCCCGCTTTTTCGGCGGATTGCATTGAAACCTTGGAAGAGATCAACGAGGAAATCAGAGAAAGCTTTGAGCACGCGGGTGGCAAAGACTTCCACTACATTCCCTGCCTGAATGACGGCGATCTGCATATCAAAGCACTGACGAATGTAATCGAGGAAAACCTGCAAGGTTGGATCAGCATGTCCCCGGCACCTAGGTAAGAGACCGCTCAGTTTAACAATCTGTTCTTCCATGCCTGTTTAGTCTTATTGGCCGCCCTATATTCGTGCGCATATCAAATTTCCAAAAGGACACCTCAACATGAAAGATTGTATCGTCGTAGGTGGCGGCCCTGCCGGGTTGACCGCAGCACTGTACCTTGCCCGGTTTCTAAGAAGTGTCACGGTGTTTGATGCGCAGGAAGGTCGGGCAAGGATGATCCCGAAAACGCATAACATGGGCCCGTTTCCCGACGGAATCTCCGGGCTGGATCTTCTGGACCGAATGCGCTCTCACGCCCAAACCTACGGCGCGATCATTAAGAACGAAAGAGTGAGCCACGTCTCAAAGGAGAACGGGGTGTTTCAGGTCACCACTAAACAAGGGGTGGAAGAGGCCCGCTGTGTTATCTTTGCAGTAGGAGTGTTTAACCACCGGCCCCCTTTACTGACCGCCGACCACGATCAAGGTCTAAGCCGTGGATTGCTGCGGTATTGTCCGGTCTGCGACGCTTACGAGGTGCGCGGCAAACGCATCGCAGTGTTAGGCAGCGGCCAGCATGGATTAGCTGAGGCGCAGTTCATTCGCCCTTACTCGCCGACAGTGACACTTGTTCCCGCCGACGGGTCAGTGGCGCAGGCGAAAGATGGAATCAGTGCACTGGATTCACCAATGACCGAGCTTGAGTTATCGGAAACGCATGTTCTGGTTAAGCTCAAGAACGGCAACACGGAACAGTTTGATACGCTTTATGTTGCTCTTGGTTCGACGGCGCGGTCGGATATCGCGGCCTCGTTGGGCGTACAGCTTGCCGCGAACGGCTGCATCATTACCGACACCAAGCAAAGAACCAATGTCGGCGGGGTCTATGCGATCGGGGATATCACAGACGGGCTTGACCAGGTTTCTCGATCTATGGGGCAAGCCGCGATGGCAGCAACCACCGTTCACAACGACTTTTCCTGACATGGATTCAATCAGTTAGCGCAGCGCCCACTTACGTTTTGGTCGCCTAATAAAAAACGCAAAAAAAAGACGGTGTTAAAAACACCGTCTTTCTCTTTGTATATGTCGCTTAAATTAGTTCGAAGCGACAGCAGCAGCTACCAATGCCAAAAGCAGCAGTGGAACCAGAACGCCCGAGGAAGAGCTTGTGGCTTCTTCAACGATTACAGGTGCTTCGATAATAGGCTCTGCCAGCGAACCAGCAAATACATTTGACGCAGCTGCTGTAAATGCAGCGGCTAGAACGAGTTTCTTCATAACATAACCTCCAGAAAAGGCGTACCTCACATAGTGATAGCACGCGCCCAAGACTTACCTCGTAAGACTTTCTAAACAGGATCAATGAGAAATTGCAAACCCGGATTCAGCATTTCAACATCATAATCAACAAGATGTCGTCAAATTAGCAACACTTGAGTGCCGACCTGAGTCATGCCAAAAAGTTCGGCGATATGTTCATTATAAAGCCCGATACAACCATTCGATGAACGGCGGCCGATCTTCCGCGTGTCATGTGTGCCGTGGATACGATAATATGTCCAGCTTAAGTATAGCGCATGTGTACCCAAAGGATTATCTGGGCCCGGTCCAATCACCGCCGGCCATTCAGGATTACGCTTTAACATCGAAGGCGTAGGGCGCCATGTTGGGCCCACAACCTTTTGCGTGACACTTGTGCGACCACGGCGCGTCAAATCTTCGGTAAGAGGCACACTGGACGGGTAAAGCTTGTAAATTGTCTGATCTTCGGACCAGAAATGCACGGCGCGGCTATCAATATCGACTAGAATCGCGCCTTTATTGGTATTCGAGAAGTACGGCTGCCAATTTAGCGTGCGGAAACTGGATACGTTCCGGCGCACAGATTCTGTCAGATCCCGCTCCACCTCGGTTGTTGCTTCACTTTGTAAGCTGCTTTGAGCTAATGCGGGGGATGCTAGCATTGCCGCGCTACCGGCAAGAAATGCGCGACGTGACGAAAGAGTAAATTTCGTGTCAGACATAGGAATGTCTCCTGAGGAAGGAAAAAACCGAAGTTTCTCACCTATATGGCTCGAAAGTCGCAGTTTCAATTCAAACCATCGTCAACAAGCGATCTCACGCCGATGTGCGTTTGATCTGCAACGCCGCACCATGTATGGCACCGGAAAGTCAATTGCGTGGAGCTGCGCCATGGTACGTCTGTTTTCTATCCTAATCACGCTTGTTGTAGCGCTGTCTGCTTGTGCGCCCGCACCGTCAACCATTGGGTCCGATGGTAAAGCATTGCCTAAAGCATATCGTATAAGCGCAGGTGACACTGGCAAAATTCAGTTTCGCATGCTGGATTCGGTTAATGCCTTGCGGGGTGCCTCGAGTCTATCGCCGGTTCAGCTTGATGCCAAACTGAACGCAGCCGCGGCAACCCATTCGCTTGACATGTCCGTGCAGAACCGGCCGTGGCACTTTGGTTCTGACGGCTCCTCTCCTGTAGATCGCATTCAGCGCGTTGGATATTCCGGTGAGCTTATCGGCGAAGTGATCTCTGAAACATACGAGACCGAATTAGAAACCCTCGCTGCCTGGCTGGAGCAGCCTGAAACCCGGCGTATACTCATGGCCTCGGATGCTCTTTCTATGGGATTCGCTTGGTATCAGGAAAAAAGCGGCAAGATCTGGTGGACGCTCGTTATGGCTAAATGACCGTTTGGCCATTTAGCCTATCTTTGACATTACTATTGTTATCAAGAATTTATAGCGATGGGAGTGTTGTCCCCTACCATCGAATAGATGTCCTCGATGTCCTTATTCGATACGGCGATACAGCCCCACGTCCAATCGGAAACATTCTTTTCCTGAGCGGTCTTCTGGCCATGGATAAATATATCTCCACCGGGGCTTTTGCCCAACTCGGCCGCTACAGCACGATCGCGTTCATTAGGGTACGAAATACCTAACGATAGGTGATAGTTGCTGTTCGGGTTTCGCCGGTCGATCCAATAAAGCCCTTCTGGTGTGCGTCCATCACCTTCGTAAACCTTGTGTCCCATCGGGGCAAAGCCCAGCTTCATGTCATAAGACTTTAACACCTTGTCCCGGTGCATCAGGAACATACGGCGATCACCCTTGTTCACCACCACATAAGTGACTTCCGGCCCGTTGTACCGTTTGAACTTACTGGAACTACATGCGCCAAGTGCAACGAGCGCTGTGCCCCCCAAAATAAGATTTCTTCGCTTCATACTTCGACTGCCCCCGCGCCATTGGCCTTTTGACCGTTATTATATGCCCTAACATGTAGCATAAATTCGTGTGGTCAAAAATATGTTACCTGGGAAAATTCTTCACCCGTTGTATCACGATCACCCGACTTGCATAGCGGATGGAAAGATTCACTGGCATCCTATCTACGTTTTCGCACGACTTCGGGTGCGGTAAACCGCGCGACAAGCTCCACGTGTGATGACCAACGGAACTGATCCACTACTTGTATCCAGTCCAAAGAGTACCCAGCCGAAACAAGGGTCGCTGCATCGCGGGAAAATGTTACAGGGTTGCACGATACATAGGCCACAACCGGAGGCATGGCTTTGGCAATCTCGGCCACCTGCGCCTCGGCTCCCGCACGCGGCGGATCAAGCACAACAGCATCTGTTTTGGCCATTTCATCCGGCAACAGCGGGCGCCGATAAAGATCGCGTGTTTCGGTGGTGACAGGCTTTAGGCCCTTGGCCATACGCCACCCCTGATCCAGCGCCGCGGTCATCGCTGCGTCGCCTTCAATAGCATGTACTTCGGATTTCTGGGCCAAGGGCAAGCTGAACGTGCCACAGCCCGCAAAAAGATCTATGACGTGCCGCGCACCGCCGACGGCTTCGCTTACAGCGCTGACCAACGACGCTTCGCCGTGAGGTGTGGCTTGCAAGAACGCGCCCGGCGGCGGCGTCACCTTTGCGGCACCAAATCGTTGGACCGGCGGGGTGCGCATCGCAATGATTTCACCGTCCCACGTCAGGCGCGCCAGCCCAAGCGTGTCGCACAGGCTCGCTAATTCCTGCCGCAGTGGGCCATCCAAAGATTTGCCATTTTGCACCGAAATATCCAACCCGGCAGCAGACGCAGTCACGGTCACGGCCAATACTGCTTTGCGACTTGTCCCGATAACGGCAAGCTTTTCGGCAATGGGCAAAGCGTCCATCACTTTAGGATCGAGAAGTTGACAGCCTGGGATTTCCAGCACGGTATCCGATCCGCGCGCATGAAACCCAGCCATCGCTCCCTTTTTCGTTCGCTTAGCGGCAAAAGTGGCGCGGCGCCGCGATTGTGCTGGCGAAGTCAGAATAGGCCTGAAAACAGTCTCTAGGCCATGTGGGTCAAGCGACGCTTTAACCACCCCAAGCTTGAAGTCAGCGACAAAATTATCTGATCCGTGTTGAAGCTGACAGCCGCCGCACGCTTTGAAATGTCGACAGGGCGCGGTAACTCGGTCGGCTGACGGCGTGACGATACGAATGTCGGTCAACGCCTGACCGTCAGGTGTGCCTGTCACCGTTTCCCCCGGGAGGGTCATAGGCGCAAAAAACGGGCCGGCGGCAATACCATCGCCCAGATGTCCAAGTCGCAGGATTTTATATTCTGTCATGCCTTGCGCATACCGTGAAGTACGAAGCAGCAAAAGCCCTTATTCTGCGGCTTCCAAATCCAAAAATCCGCCAGACTGCCTTTGCCAATACCGCGCATAAAGCCCATCTTGCGCTAGCAAGGCCTCATGAGTACCGATCTCGACAATACGCCCTGCATCCATTACAGCGATCCGGTCCATTTCGGTCAAGGTCGACAGCCGGTGCGCGATGGCCAATACCGTCTTCCCCTCCATCACGCGATTAAGAGCCGTCTGGATAGCCGCCTCAACCTCACTGTCCAAGGCGCTTGTCGCCTCGTCCAAGATCAAAATAGGTGCATCTTTCAAGATCGCGCGCGCCAAGGCGATGCGCTGGCGTTGCCCGCCTGACAGCTTGACGCCCCGCTCTCCTAGATGTGCATCATATCCCTTACGACCCTTGTGGTCGTGCATGTTTTGGATAAATTCGTGGGCTTCGGCCTTTGTGGCCGCATTGATCACATCGTCGATGCAGGCATCTGGTTTGCCATAACGGATGTTGTCTAACGCGGATCTATTAAACATCGCGGTTTCTTGAGTAACCATGCCGATCTGACGCCGCAAGCTTTCTTGCGTGACGGTCGCAATGTCTTGACCGTCGATCAAAATACACCCATTTTCCAAAGTATAGAGCCGCAAAAGCAGAGATACGAGTGTCGATTTACCCGCTCCTGAAGCACCTACGATGCCCAGCTTCTCTCCGGGTTTTATATGGAGCGAAAGGTCCGCGACCCCGCCATTTTGGCGCCCATAGGTGAATTGCAAACTATCCATCACAACCGCGCCTTTATTGACGACCAGTCTTTGGGCTCCCTCCATATCGCGAAGCTGTTGGGGAGGTGTCAGGGTTCGAATACCGTCTTCAACCTCGCCCATATTCGCGTAAAGCGCCATAAGAGTGAAACTGACCCAACCCGTCATCTGCGCCAAACGCAGTGACACTGCACCTGTCGCAGCAATGTCGCCTGCGGTCACCAACCCAAGCGACCAATACCAAAGGGCGCCCCCGACCAACAACACCGGCAATAACCCTGCAATGGCCATTAGCCAAAAGCGAAACAAGACACTGACATGACCAAAATCAAGGCTTGTGTCCAAGAACTTCCGCATAGCACCCAGCGCAGCACGGTCTTCAAATTCCGCATGGGCAAATAGTTTCACTGTCTTGATATTGGTGATCGTATCTACCACTTGGCCCGTTACCATCGCACGCGCCCCTGCCCGCGCCTGAGAATGCTTTCGCACCCGAGGCATGAAATAACGGATCAGCATGATGTATCCGACCATCCACAGCAACAAACCGATAGCGATACGCCAGTTCACCGTTCCCAAAAGCATCACCGCCCCGACAAAGGACGCTGCCGCAAACAATACGGTATGGATCATCTCTGCCACCACGTCCGTCAGAGCACGGCTGGTCTGCATTTCCTTTTGCGAAATACGTCCGGCAAAATCGTTATCAAAAAATGTGACGGCCTGCCCCAGTGTATACCGATGCAGACGCGACAGAACGATGTTAAATACATTCGGTACAACCACGACCGATTGCATATAGGAACTGACCCCGAACAGCAGCGGTCGCAGGATCAAGAAAAACCCCAAACTTGTCATTATTAGACCCACATTGCCGTCAAATACTGACTGCGGTTGCGCCGATAGCGCGGCATCCACCACCCAGCCCAGAACAAGCGCCGCCATCACCTCGATCACGCCGGCACCAATCGACAGGGTGCTGGCGACCGCCAAAGCCCAACCGCAACCTTTCAACGCCCAGCGAAAGAACCTCATGACAGAACGCGGTGGTGCGCCATGCGCTGGTGCAAAAGGGTCAATCCATCTGAAATGCTTCACATCCACGCCTCGTCAGTCTTCAAGAATCCGCCAGATTGTCGACCCCAAAGATCTGCATATAGCCCGCCTTTGGCCAAAAGCACTTCGTGTTTGCCTTCTTCCACGATACGCCCGTTGTCCATCACCAATATACGGTCCATCGCAGCGATCGTGGACAAACGGTGCGCGATAGCAATGACGGTTTTGCCCTCCATCATGCCATATAGCGTTTGCTGTATTGCGGCTTCGACCTCACTGTCCAGGGCACTGGTGGCTTCGTCCAGCACCAATATCGGCGCGTCCTTTAGGATCACGCGCGCCAATGCGATGCGCTGGCGCTGGCCACCCGAAAGCTTGACGCCCCTTTCGCCCACCTGGGCATCGTAGCCAGACCGCCCTTCCACGTCGGCCAGTTCAGTGATGAAATCATGCGCTTGTGCCTGTTTCGCAGCCGCGACTACCTCGGCCATGGTAGCGGAGGGGCGTCCATAAAGGATGTTCTCAAGAATTGAACGGTGCAGCAATGAATTATCTTGCTGCACCATGCCGATGACTTTGCGCAGGCTGTCTTGGCGAACCTTTGCAATATCCTGCCCATCAATGACAATACAGCCAGCTTCAGGATCATAAAAACGTAAAAGCAGCTTAACTAGGGTCGATTTTCCAGCGCCTGATCGCCCGATCAAGCCAATCTTTTCGCCGGGCTGAACGACTATGTCGACCTTATCCAACCCGCCAGAACCACGTCCATAATGGTGGGTCAGTCCGCGTAATTCGATGCGCCCTTCTGTCAACTCCAATGACTCGGCATCACGCGGATCGACGAGAGTTACCGGTTGGGCGATGGTTTCTAGCCCTTCTGCAACCACACCAAGCTGTTGAAAGAAGGTCGACAGCGCCCACATGATCCACGCCGTCATTGAATTTAGCCGCAGAGCCAGCGCCGTCGCAGCCGTAACGGCACCAACGGTAACCAGCCCGGTAGACCACAGGAAGAACGCCCACCCTACGATGCCGACGATTAGGAACCCATTCAGTGTGACCAGACACACGTCCATGACTGTGAAAATCCGCATTTCTTGCTGAAACGTCACCCGGGCATTTTCTATCGCTGACTTCGCGTGTTCTATCTCGCGATCATGGTGCGCAAACATCTTGACCGAATGGATATTGGTGTAGGTATCAACCACCCTACCCGTGACCAAAGACCGTGCGTCGGAAGAAGCTTTCGAAGCGACAGCTACCTTTAGAACGGTCCAGCGGGTCAACGCAGCATACAATGCAAACCATAGCAAAAGGGGCACCATAAGCTTCCAATCAGAAGTAGCGAGTAATATCGCGGCCCCAATCAGATATGCCAAGGAATAGGAAATGGCATCGAAAATCTGGAAAACGACCTCTCCTGCGGCGGGAGGGGTTTGCATTATGCGATTGGCAATACGTCCGGCAAAGTCGTCTTCGAACCATCCTACCGATTGACGCAAAACCTGTCGGTGAGTCCGCCATCGAAACAACGCTCCATAATTTGGCAACACCGCATTATTCAACAATAGCACATCCAGAGCGAGCACCATTGGCCGCAAGAACAAGATTGCAAGCGCCACGACAATAAATTCTACGCCATAAAGCCGCCACACCTCAGCAGGAGAACCGCTAAGCAAATCTACAAGCCGACCCATGTAATAGATTAACCCGATTTCTATCGCAGCTACGGCAACCGACATAACTCCCGTTAGAATGAATACCTTTTTAAATGGCTCACTATACACGCGAAAAAACGGCCAAAGCTTTTTGGGCGGCGCGTCTTGCTGGGTGTATTCCACATAGGGGTCAACTAGATTTTCGAAAAACCGAAACATGAGCACCTGCTGAAAGGGATTAAAGCGTCAGTATAGAAAGCTTTATGGCTAGAAAACAACTTTAGGTTTATGATTTAGGCAGCCGCAGAAGCACGTCGCGTGTTGCGGTGAAGCCGGATTCTATCCAGAATCTTTCCAAGTTAGTCAGCCGTTGCCCCAGTGCCGCACCAGTATATCGCGGCATCAGATCAACAGCGCGAATAGGCAACCGAGCTTCAGAACCTTGATTAATAGTCTCTAACACAGATAAACTTGGCGGCTGTTCAGACATGCAGGCCCGCAATATGACAATCGCCTTTGCCACAGTGACACCATGACGATAAGCCACCTCAGCAATGGTCTGTGCACCAAAGGCCGCTTCCTTCAGTAGTACTAGATACCTTGTATCTGTTTTGGCAAGGCGAAGACGTGCTGTGACATCGGACCCGCCTATGGCTGCTAGTCGTAATCGCCAATCGGGGGGCAAGTCTAACAGTGTTTCAAAATGTACCACCATGCTTAACCAAGCATCATCAGACCCAGGTAAAATAGCATTTAGAACCCCAGTCTGTCGCATAGCTGCGATCGCAGGGGCCGGATCGGGGGCGGCCACCAGCTTTTTCATCTCAGCACCAATACGTTCCGCTGAGAGTGTCTCTAACCCGGCGACATTTGATGCAATCGCAGCCAAAGCCTCTGGGTCGAAACCAGCGCTGGTATCTGCATACCACGCAGAGAAACGAAAATACCGCAATATCCGTAAATAGTCTTCCCGAATACGGTCCTCTGGGTTTTCAATGAAACGCACGCAACGCGCTAGCAGGTCGGTCAGCCCCCCTATAGGGTCTATGACGCGACCCTTGGCATCAGCATAAAGCGCATTCATTGTAAAATCGCGCCGCCGGGCATCTTCACGCATGTTATCGGAAAATGCGACGACAGCGCGGCGACCATCCGTTTCGACATCGCGGCGAAAGGTCGTGACCTCAAAACCTTTACCACCGCTCACAATCGTCACAGTGCCATGATCAACACCCGTGGGCACCGCCTTGAGCCCCGCACGTCCGGCCAATTCCATCACTTTTTCGGGTAAAGCGTCAGTCGACATATCAACGTCGCTGTCGGGGAGCCCCAAAAGCGCGTTTCTAACGCAGCCACCGACAAAATATATGTTGTGTCCACCCCGCTGAATCGCATCGCAAACAGCTTGGGCATCTGCATCGGCAAGCCAGCTTGTGCTGGCGGGAAGGGTTAAATCATTCGTTCGGTCCATGCCCGCAGCATACGCGCGGTTGCCCCCCAAATGTAATAGGGTCCGTAAGGTACAACGTAATAATGCCGCATATGTCCCTGCCAGCGCCGTGACTGAATCAGATAATTTTTGGGATTCAGCACATGGTCCAGAGGCACGGTAAACACTTCGTCGACCTCACCCGGTTCAGGAATGATATCAAATTCGCCTTTCACAAAGGCGACAACAGGCGTGACCTTAAAATTCGTTACGGTCTCATGCGCGGGCAGCGTTCCCAGCACCTCGACCAACTCGGTCGGTAGCCCGATTTCTTCGCGGGCTTCGCGCAGGGCAGCTGCGATCACATCAGTATCACCACCATCTTGCTTTCCACCCGGAAAGGCAATCTGCCCAGGGTGATGCCTTAGCGCCGAGGACCGTTTGGTAAGGATAAGCTCCAATCGGCCGTTTTTATAAATAATCGGTGCAAGAACACCTGCAGGACGCAACGTGCGATTGGCCAGTGGCTCAACGCCCTTATTAAGATCGAAATCGGACGACGTGACACCAGTTTGTGCCAACGCCGTCCGAAAATTCTCGAGGTGCTCAGGCTTCACTCTCAGTCTTCACCAGTAGTTTTGGCCTCAAAGCCGACGGTTTCTGGGTCCAGATCATAGTGCGCACTACAAAACTGACAGTCTGCTGTAACGCGACCGTCATCGGTGGTCATCGTTTTGATATCCTTAGCCGAATATATAGACAGACTTTGCCTTACCCGATCCTCTGAACAGGTGCAGCCAAAACGGATGGCCTGTGAATCGAAAACGCGCGGAGATTCTTCGTGAAACAAGCGCGTCAATAGGCTGGTCGGCGGCAAGGTCGGCCCGATCAATTCAAGCTCATCAACAGTATCGAGCAAGAGGTTAGCGCGGCGCCAGTTTTCACCATCGTCGCCATTAAGCAAATCGTCGGCGTTAACAAGGTCTCCGCTGCCTTCGGTTTTCGCCGCGAGCGGTGATGCTTTGGGCATATGCTGAAGCATGATACCACCTGCACGCCAGTGCTCTCGCTCGTCCGACATAGTGGATTTACCAAAGCTAAGCTGGAACCGGGTCGGCAACTGTTCAGACTGTGCAAAATACGCTTCGGCACAGGCGGAAAGCGAATTGCCCGTGAGAGGGGTTATACCCTGATACGGTGTCATACCTTCGCCCTGATCAATCATTACCGCAAAATAGCCTTCGCCGACTTGATCAAACGCAGAACCATCGGTGATGCGATCAGCATCATAGCTGGCGTAGGCGCGGATACGCGCCGGCTCACCTTCCTTTGAAGGGCCGTAGTAGTCGGTAGCAATCATCCGGACCGGCCCCTTTGATTGCACCTGCAACTGCAATTTCCAGCGTAACTTTATGGTTTGACCGATCAAGGCGGTCAGCAACGCCATTTCTGCGACCAGTGCTTCAACCTTTTCGGGGTAATCGTGCTGGCGCAAGATACCTTCCAGCACTCCGTCAAGACGAGCAACACGGCCGCGGATATCGGCAGCGTCGAGTTGAAAGGGAAGGACGGTATCGTCCCACGCGATTTTGGTTCCTTGAGTCATTGGACTTTCCTTACCGGCAGACGGTTGGCATACCGCGTCTATATAAGGTCAACAAGCCGCGCGAAAAGGGGGTATTAGATGTTGCAGCGAATTGGGAAGCCGCCTTTGCGGGGCAAAAATTATATCCTACGCCCTGGAGCCTACGCTATTTTACCCCTAAAACAGCGGTTTCTGATGACCGCGCAATTATCGCCACGAGTTGACGTCCAACTGCCGGGTGGCGGGATTGATCCCGGTGAATCCCCTCAACAGGCGCTGTTTCGAGAAGTCCGTGAGGAGATTGGTTGGTCGATCGCGCGCATCCGAAGGTTGGGTGCCTTTCGGCGTTTTGTATATATGCCTGAGTATAACCTGTGGGCCGAAAAGCTGTGCCATGTCTATGTGGCACACCCCGCGCGCCAAATTGCACACGCGACCGAACCTGACCACGTGACCGTTGTGCTTTCAGCCCAAGAGGCGCTTGCAAGCCTTGGCAACGACGGTGATAGGATGTTTTTGAAGCGCTACATTTCCTGACTCCCGTGAAATTCGAATAATATGCCCGACACATCGTCGGGAAAGCTTTCGCCTCGTGAAAACTCAAGGAGCTTTTCTAACATAGCATCAAACATAGACGGGCCTTCAAATTCATGCAGGTCGTGCAACATGGGGTCCAAGCATGTCTCCACCAACATATTCCCGTCACTATCCGGACATTCCGTCACACCATCAGACAGAATCAGCAAGCGGTCGCCGGGATATAGTTGCACTATAAATTGCTCAAAAGTCGCGTCTTCGAGAAGCCCAACGGGATATCCGCCCGTGCCCCAATATTCGATCCGGCCATCTTGGCGCTGCACGACAGGGTGTGGGTGACCGGCTTGCGAGATTAGGACTTTACCAGTTTTGAGATCTATCTGGGCCAGCAAAAGGGTAAGATAGTGCTCCGTTTCCGTCTCGCTCAGCAACAGATCGTTTATCTTTACTATAACCTCATCAGGGGGTTTCATCCGATAGCTGCCATTCTCAGTGCGGTGTAGCGCTATATTCTGATCCGGTGCTGAAGCGGATAAATATCCTGCCAGGCGCGCTGTCATTAGCGCGGAACTGATACCGTGCCCGGAAACGTCCATCGCAAACAAACCGAGTTTGTCTGCGCCTACCGGAAAAAATCCAACCAGATCACCGCCAACATGCCCGCTTGATTGTAGCATTAACGACAATCGCCCGGTTTCGAACTGCCGCGTAGAGTCGCTGATCAAGGATTTTTGGAGCTTTTCCGCCGCGATAAGATCTCTATCCAAGGAGGCGTAAATACGTTGTAACTCCCCAAGCGTATCCCAAATTATCCCATTTTTTTCAGTAAGCTCTCGCTGCATTTCCAATATACGCTCGCCCGCAGCGATTCTGGCACGCAATTCATCAGGATCTACAGGCTTGGTTAAAAAATCATCTGCGCCGCTGTCCAACCCTTTCGCGACCTCGGCTTTTTCATGTTTGGACGTCAACAGGATGAAATATCCGTATTCATCCTGAGAAAGAGCGCGAAAAGCCCGGCAAAATTCCAACCCTGAAATACCGGGCATCATCCAGTCACTTAACACCATATCCGGTACACAGTGACGGCATTTTTCCAGCGCATCATCTCCTGATGACGCCTCGACTACCGCAAAGCCCCAGCGCGTGAGGTATGCGGCAAGTATTCGACGCTGCAATTTACTGTCGTCAACAACCATTACCAACCGCGGAACCCTAGTTTGTCGGGTCGCTAAAATTTCTGCGGTAGTGGGACACGCTAACAACATTCATCATGCACTCAAAAATCCGTTGTCTGATCGTTAGACAGTGCGGGTTAAGAGACGGTGAATCTAACATTTTTATTGAATTTACCAGGCGGATACACACCCCGTTAATCTTAGCGCCTTAATGAATAACCATCGAACTAGGGGTGGAACGTGATTGATTGGGCGTATGTCAACGGGCTGTGTAACGACATTGGGCGGGATAGCTTCGACGAAATTATTCAAGTTTTTTTTGAAGAAGTGGAAGATACATTAAAGCATCTGGAGAATCTCCCCAATCAGATCGATATCACTGAAGAGCTGCATTTTTTGCAAGGAAGCGCGTTGAATTTGGGTTTTGTGGGATTTTCGGCAGAATGTCGAAAAAGGCACGAGATTCTGCCCGATAATTTGGATGAATTACGTCATACCGCCAACCTTTTGGCAACTTATAAGGCGTCTAAAATAAAGTTTTTAAGCGCAATCAATAATACTGGTCTCCAGTGACCTTACAGAACGAATTGCGCTAATGTTTCGTCATTGGTGATGTCAGTATATGTAAAACCGGCATCATCTAACTGAGATTGAATAATGCCAAAACTATCCGGCGACCGTGTTTCGATCCCAATCAGTACCGATCCGAAGTTTCGGGCAGATTTCTTCAGATATTCAAATCGACAAATATCATCATCGGGACCGAGGGTATTCAAGAACTCCTTCAGTGCGCCGGGACGCTGGGGCATTCGCAAGATGAAATATTTTTTCACGCCTGAATACCGCTGCGCACGCTCTTTTACCTCGGGCAACCTCTCGAAATCAAAATTTCCGCCAGAGGCGATACATACGACGGTCTTTCCTTTGATTTGCTCAGCAACTTCGCCCAGCGCCTCGATCGAAAGAGCACCAGCTGGCTCAAGTACAATACCTTCGACATTTAACATCTCGATGATTGTTACGCAGATGCGGTCTTCTGCCAAATTTATGACCGCGCTCGGGTCAATTTGCTGTAGTCGATCAAAGTTTCTCTGACCGACCATGGCCACTGCGGCACCATCGACGAAACTATTGATCGGCGAAATATCTATAGGCGCACCATTTTGCAGTGCACGAGCCAGACTAGGGGCACCTTTTGGCTCAACAAAAGTATAATTACTAGCACTCCCAAAATAGCTAAAAATACCTGATGACAACCCGCCTCCGCCCACCGGCAAGATGATATGATCTGGCACGCGGCCTAACTGTTTCTCGATTTCGACCGCGACAGATGCCTGTCCTTCAATGACGTCATCATCGTCGAAGGGTGATAGGAAATGGGCAGACTCTTGTCGGCAAAACTGTTGCGCAGCGGCCAATGTTTTATCAAAATAGTCACCGACAAGCCGTACCTCCACCTGCGCCCCGCCGAACATCTTGGTTTTTTGGATTTTCTGCTGCGGCGTCGTAACCGGCATGAAAATCACACCTTTTACCCCAAAATAGCTGCACATGAACGCAACGCCCTGCGCATGGTTTCCCGCACTTGCGCAGACAAATAGCCTTTGCACGGGGATAACCTTGCGCATCGCATTGAATGCACCGCGCAGTTTGTAGGACCGAACCGGGCTTAAATCTTCGCGTTTGAGCCAGATATCCGCCTCGTACCTTTCAGATAGATGATCATTCCGCATCAACGGCGTGGGTTGAAACACCTCGCGCATTGCCTGGGTGGCGCTACGCGCTGCTTTTTGAAAGGTATCGGTCATTAAATTGCCTATAATTGGTCTATATGTCGATACGACCCCTTGCGCGCGTGGTCAACGCAGCCTTCAATCTTGCCCATATCTGGAAAAACAGATACTTCGCGATGCAAACCGCAAAGGAAACATCATGTCCGCGCCCAAAAAAGTTGTGCTCGCCTATTCCGGTGGGCTTGATACCTCGATCATCCTGAAATGGCTGCAAACAGAATATGGCTGCGAGGTGGTGACCTTTACCGCCGACTTAGGACAGGGAGAGGAATTGGAACCTGCCCGCGCCAAAGCCGAAATGATGGGTGCATCCGAAATTTATATCGAAGATCTGCGCGAAGAATTCGTACGCGATTTCGTATTCCCTATGTTCCGCGCCAACGCAGTGTATGAAGGTCTTTATTTGCTGGGCACATCTATTGCACGCCCACTTATCTCAAAGCGATTGGTTGAGATCGCCGCCGAAACCGGTGCAGACGCCGTGGCCCATGGTGCTACCGGTAAGGGGAATGACCAGGTACGCTTTGAGCTTGCAGCGTATGCGTTGAACCCTGATATCAAAGTAATCGCCCCCTGGCGCGAATGGGATCTATCCAGTCGTACGAAACTTCTTGAATTTGCCGAGAAAAATCAAATTCCCGTGGCCAAGGACAAACGTGGCGAGGCACCGTTTAGCGTCGATGCCAATCTGTTGCACACATCCTCCGAAGGCAAAGTGTTGGAAGACCCGGCAGTTGACGCGCCCGAATACGTGTACCAACGCACCGTTTCCCCAGAACAGGCACCTGACGAACCCGAATATGTTGAAGTTGGCTTTGAACGCGGCGATGCGGTCAGCATCAATGGCGAAGCAATGTCACCCGCGACGATTTTGACCAAGCTAAACGAATTGGGCGGTAAACACGGGTGTGGGCGCCTCGACCTTGTCGAGGGCCGGTTTGTGGGCATGAAATCACGGGGAATCTACGAAACCCCTGGCGGTACCTTGTTGCTGGAAGCGCACCGTGGAATCGAATCCATCACGCTTGATCGGGGTGCGATGCACCTGAAGGACGAGCTGATGCCGCGTTATGCCGAACTGATTTATAACGGTTTTTGGTTCAGCCCCGAACGCACAATGCTGCAAGCGGCGATTGACGCGTCGCAAACCCATGTCACCGGCACTGTACGGTTGAAACTATACAAAGGTCATGCACGTACCGTGGGCCGCTGGTCTGAACATTCGCTTTATTCCGAAGCTCACGTGACTTTCGAAGACGATGCCGGTGCTTACGATCAAAAAGATGCAGCAGGCTTTATTCAGCTAAACGCACTGCGCCTCAAACTGCTCGCTGCTCGGGACAAACGCCTGAAGAAGTGAGTGTTAGACACTAAACAGCCCAGACAGAGCAGTGCGCTGTCTGGGCTGTTTCAAAGACGGTATTCGGGTTTATGTAACCTTGGCTACGGCTTTGACAAAATTTCAATATTCCAAACCTGGGGGTCATTTTCGCGAGCACCCAAGACTGCGCTGACCCCGCAGCTACATTCGTGGAACAGGATATATTGGCAAATTTTCCCAATATTCGTGATCTCACCTAACCCGCTGCCCATATAGCAGGTCATAGTGTGGCTGTGCCTGTATCATCACGTCATGAGCCTTCCCACTAAGCTTGGGCAGCGCCCCTTCAGCTCCCGCAAATCCGGTACTTTGATGCACCGCGCCATACCAGTGCGACGCCCAGACACCGTCTTCGCTACGGCCTCCGGCTGGCCATCGAAGCATGGCCGGATCAAAAGCAAGATCAATAGCCGCGCACAGCTTGCGCAACATGCCTTCGGGATCATCACGGATATCTGATGAATCAATTACCAATCCGCCGATCTGGTTATACAGAGCCGTCTGCTGACCAAATCCAATGTCATCGAAGGTCGGAGTCTCACGTTTTACGGCATAACTGGCAATTACACGCGCTGGATGGCGTATAAGATGGATGTTCACACAATCCTTAGCCCAATCCATCGGAAACCCATCAAGCATGTGGTGAGGCATGTGTTTCATATATAGATGCGGTGCACCCTCGTTTAGGCACGACGCAGCAATTTTGACAGGATCGGTAGGATGCGCTGCGATTATCTGATCAGACATCGGGTGCGGTGATCCAGTTTGGGCTAGGTACGCGGCATAAAACGGTTCATCCATCACAGAAAAATCCGCCCTGTTGCCAAAGCTGTACATCATCGCTGTGCTAAGGTTGCGCGGGCCCGACCACATAGCGATCCGCATTAGCTGCACTCCTCTTTGATCAAATCCTTATAAAGCCCGCGAAGCCGCCGGGTGACCGGACCCATATCGCCCGTACCGATCTGGCGACCATCTACCGATGCAACCGGCGTCTGAGCCCCAAAGGTTCCTGTTAAGAATGCTTCATCCGCGCCATAGGTATCTACCAATGAAAAATTCCTCTCGTATATGGGGATATCATGGGCATGGCACAAATCGATCACCTTCTGCCGGGTAATACCGTTCATACAATAGTCACCCGTGCTGGTCCAAACCGCCCCTTTGCGCACGATGAAAAAATTGCAGGCATTGGTTGTATTAACGAAACCGTTAATATCCAGCATCAAGGCTTCGTCGGCCCCTGCTTTTTCGGCAGCTATGCAAGCTAGAATACAATTCAATTTCGAATGGCTGTTCAACTTGGGGTCCTGCGTCATCGGCAGGCCACGCATATGTGGTACCGTGGCAAGCCGAATAGGTCTTGGGATACTGGGGCGGGAATGCTCCATAATAATCGTGATTGTTGGGCCTGATCTAGACAAGGACGGATGCTGGAAGGGCCGCATTTTTACCCCCCGTGTAATCATCAACCGCGCATGAGCATCTGTGCTCATTTTGTTGGCGTGTTGTGTCTCTAATAAGGCTGATACTAGATTTCCTCTGGTCAGACCGATATCTAAATCAATGGCTTTGGCGGCCTCGAACAACCTATCAAAATGATCGTCAATGAAGGCCCAACACCCATCATACAGACGCAGCCCCTCCCAGATACCATCGCCCAGCATAAAACCGCTGTCGTAAACGCTGACCAAGGCTTGCGCTTTTGGTGTGATTTCTCCGTTTAGGTATATTAGTATAGCGTCGTTTCGAGCGTCTTCTTCGGCCTGATGCGTGGTGACATGCTCTTGCATAAAAACTCCCTTTGATTTGCCAAACGCTAAGAACTTCGGCTGTCCACGCCAAGTCTGAAATTGAAATCACTAGCGCGTGACATCGCCAAGCCGTGTATTGCGTCATTTCGATATTGCCGCCACCGTCCCTTATGGAGGATCTCAAATATGAATTTCGGTTATAATGTTAGGATCATTGCACTGTCTGCCGCCTTCTCAATGGGGCTAATCATGCAAGCGACAAACGCCAAAGCCGCCGGGACAGAGACACTTTTGGTGGCTGGCGGATGCTTTTGGTGCGTAGAATCCGACTTCGAAAGCGTCAAAGGCGTGAAAGAAGTCATTTCGGGGTTTGCGGGAGGCACTGTCAAGAACCCAACTTATAAGCAAGTCACAGCCGGTGGTACCGGGCACTACGAAGTGGCTCAAATCCAATTCGACCCCGCTGTTGTCAGTCTGGACCAACTGCTTTCAATGTTTTTTCGCTCTGTAGATCCCACAGATGCGGGTGGGCAATTTTGTGACCGTGGAGACAGCTATCGCACAGCAATCTTCGCAAAGGATGCGGCACAGCAATCAGCTGCGAATAAAGCCAAAGCTCAGGCCCAAGCTGCCCTTGGCCAGAAGATCGTGACTCCGGTGCTCGGGAAGACTGCTTTTTACCCCGCGGACGCTTATCATCAGGACTATTATAAAAGCAGCGAAAGGCTGGCATTTTCAAGCGTCGGCCTGGCGGTTAAAAAATCAGTCGCTTATAAACGCTATCGCGATGGCTGCGGGCGCGATCAGCGTGTGAAACAGCTTTGGGGCAGTGCAGCACCGTTCACGCATTAACGTGTATCATTAAATCCATAGCCTTCGATGTCCTTGAGGTCCGGGATAACATCGGCGGTGCCCTGACGCATCACCATCAGCGCACTTGCTTGCATCGCCAAGGTAATTGCATTCGGCATGGTCAAGCGGCGGTCAAGGGCCGCTGCTAAGTAACCGGTAAAGGTGTCTCCGGCACCCGTCGTATCAATGGCGTCCACCTTATAAGCAGGAAAGGTATGGGTCGTATTGGTTTGATTAGAGACCCATTTGCACCCATTCGCCCCTAAGGTCACGATAATGTCATCGACAAGGCAAGTATCCAGACCCGCACCGATCAAAGTCTCCAGTTCCGCTGCTTCGACCTGATTGAGAACCAGAATGTCCACATAGTTAATTAGCCGTAAAGTAGTCTGCCCATCAAATGGTGCTGCGGCGTATATCACACGAAGCCCAAGCGTCTTGGCTATCGCTCCTGCGTATAGTTGATTCAATGTCTCGTTCTGCATCAATAAAATGTCGTCTGGTGACGCCTCGGCAAGCGCCACACCTATCATTTTGTCGCTGACTTGGTAATTCGCACCAGGAGATATCACGATGGAATTCTCACCATCATCACTCACACAGATGTTGGCATGACCGGTCACCGTATCAACTAAGCTGATATGTTGTGTCTCGACCCCATATTCCAGCAACCGGTCCTTTGCCCACTTCCCATCCTTGCCCACCGCGCCAATATGCATGACCCGGGTACCGGCCCGAGCGGCGGCAACAGACATATTCGCGCCCTTACCGCCCAATCCCTGCCGGAATTCACGTGCCGTTATCGTTTCTCCCGGCCCCGGAAAGTGACGCAGATAATAGAAGTTATCAGCATTAATAGAGCCTAGGTTCCAGATCATTCGCCAACCTTGCAAGCCGCCAAGATTGCCATATTCAAGATGTCGTTCGCAGTAGACGTGGTCGAACAGATCTGAATTGACTTATCAAGCCCTGTCAGGATTGGCCCGATGACCGTCGCACCTGCCATTTCCTGCATCAATTTGACCGATATACTTGCCGAATGCCGCGCAGGAACAACCAGAATATTGGCGGGACCAGTCAAGCGAGAGAATGGATAGTTCTTTTGGCTTGCGACGTTCAGAGCTACGTCAACGGTCATTTCGCCTTCGTATTCGAAATCAACCCCACGGGTATCCAATACATCTGGCGCTCGCTGCATCTTTTCAGCCCGTTCGGACACGGGATAGCCAAATGTCGAAAAGCTCACGAAGGCGACGCGCGGTTCTAGACCCATATGGCGTGCCACCTTGGCACCGCTTTCGGCGATGTTGGCAAGATCCACCTCGTCCGGCCACTCGTGCACCAGAGTATCACCTATAAAAACAATCCGGCCCTTATGCAAAAGCGCTGTGATACCCACGGCACCATGCTCCGCGTTAGCATCAAAAACATGGTTTATTCTTTCTAACACATGAGCTGATTTGCGTGTCGCACCCGTAACCAGCCCGTCGCCGTGACCATGCGCCAGCATAAGCGAGGCAAATACATGGCGATCGCGGGCGGCAAGCCGGTGAATGTCCTTATGGTCAGACCCCTTCCGCTTTAGGCGATCGTAGAGAAACGATTTATAGGTATCCAGATAAGTGGTATTGGCTGCATTAACGATTTCAAGCTCGCGATAAGCATCGGCCAGCCCTGCTACAGACAGCTTTTCCTTGACGTCATCAGCCCGCCCGACGACCAGTGCTTTGCCCAATCCTGACCGCTGATACATCACCGCAGCGCGCAATACCTTGGGGTCGTCACCTTCCGCAAAGATCATCCGCGCTTGATTTGCCCGTGCCCGAGCATTGATGCCGCGCAAGATGTTGGCCGTCGGGTCCATTCTGGATTTCAGGCTCAACTCATAGGCATCCATATCAATGATCGGCCGCCGAGCAGCACCTGTATCCATGCCCGCGCGAGCAACGGCAGGTGGGATACGGTGAATCAGACGCGGATCAAATGGCGTCGGGATGATATAGTCGCGTCCAAAGCTCAGGTTCTTGCCATAGGCCAGTGCCACTTCGTCCGGCACGTCCTCACGGGCAAGGTTCGCCAGAGCATGAGCGCAAGCAATCTTCATCTCGTCATTGATTGCTCTGGCATGAATATCCAGGGCCCCGCGAAACAGGTACGGGAAGCCCAGGACGTTATTTACTTGATTAGGGTAATCGCTTCGCCCTGTTGCGACAATTGCATCGGGTCGCACCTCGTGCGCTTCTTCTGGTGTGATTTCAGGATCGGGGTTAGCCATCGCAAAGATAACCGGATTGTCGGCCATGCTGGCGACCATCGCAGGCGTTACCGCCCCCTTTACCGAAACCCCCAAGAAAACATCGGCATTTACCATCGCATCTTCCAGTGTCCGCAAATCCGTAGCGGCGGCATGCGCCGATTTCCACTGGTTCATGCCCTCTGTACGGCCCTGATAAATAACGCCCTTTGTATCGCACATGATGCAGTTGTTATGCTTGGCTCCCATCGCCTTTAGCAATTCAAGGCAGGCAATCCCCGCGGCCCCTGCACCGTTCAGCACGATCTGCACGTCTTCGATTTTCTTGCCCGATATCCGCAGAGCATTCAGCAGGCCCGCCGCACAGATAACGGCAGTGCCGTGCTGATCGTCGTGAAAAACGGGGATGTCCATTTCTTCCTTAAGACGCTGTTCGATGATAAAGCACTCGGGTGCCTTGATATCCTCCAGATTGATCCCGCCAAATGTCGGCCCCATCAATTTAACCGCGTTGATAAATGCCTCGGGGTCTTCGGTGTCCAGTTCGATATCGATCGAATTCACATCGGCGAACCGCTTGAACAGAACCGCCTTGCCTTCCATTACCGGCTTTGACGCAAGGGCACCTAGGTTCCCCAGCCCCAGAACTGCGGTACCGTTAGATATGACCGCTACCAAATTGCCTTTGTTGGTATAATCATACGCGAGTTCAGGGTTTTCAGCGATCGCTTCACAGGGCACGGCAACCCCGGGAGAATACGCAAGGCTCAGATCTCGTTGAGTTGTCATAGGAACGGTTGCAGAAATCTCGAACTTGCCGGGCGTTGGTTCAAGATGAAAGGCGAGCGCCTCTTCTGGTGTGATACGGCTTTTTGACACTGAAATGGCCTCCCTATTATTTGCTTGCTTCATATCGGGGAACGATCCAGCGCACAATCAGGATGCTATTTTTAACCTCGCAGCACAGGGGTTCAGTTGACTTCCGCCCTTTCGTCCAAGGGTACGGTTTTGTACACAAGGCGCAGTAGAACAGGGGTTCAAAGTGACCGAAGAAAAAATCACGCCGATGATGGTTCAATATCTAGAGCTGAAAGCCCAGTATGCCGAAGCATTGCTATTCTACCGGATGGGCGATTTCTACGAGATGTTTTTCGATGATGCGGTCGCAGCCGCCGAAGCTTTGGACATCGCACTGACAAAACGCGGTAAACACGGCGGCGAAGATATCCCGATGTGTGGCGTCCCGGTCCACGCCGCCGAAGGGTATCTTTTGACGTTAATCCGCAAGGGCTTTCGTGTCGCCGTATGCGAGCAAATGGAAAGCCCAGCCGAAGCCAAAAAACGCGGCTACAAAAGTGTGGTCAAACGCGATGTCGTTCGGTTGGTCACCCCCGGCACCCTGACCGAGGAATCGTTGCTCGAAGCCCGGCGTCATAACTATCTTGCCGCCTTTGCCGAGGTTCGCGATGGTCACGCGCTCGCTTGGGTGGATATATCAACAGGGGCGTTCCATGTGATGCCCATGAAACTTGCACGTCTGGGGCCGGAACTGGCACGCCTCATGCCGTCAGAACTCATTGTTTCCGAAGCAAAAGAAGCAGAACTGCGTGATTTAGTCTCTGATTTCGACCTTGCCCTTACGCCCTTGGCGCGATCAGCCTTTGATAGCGCCAGCGCAGAAAAACGCATTTGCGACCTCTTTGGCGTCGGTTCTCTGGATGCATTTGGCACATTCGCTCGTGCCGATGTATCCGCCATGGGTGCGATCGTCGATTATCTCGAAATCACTCAAAAAGGTAAACTACCGCTGCTGCGCCCGCCTCAAAAAGAAGCCGAAGCGCGCAGCGTTCAGATCGACGCAGCCACACGGCGAAATCTTGAATTGACCCACGCACTAACCGGCGGGCGGGCCGATACCTTATTATCGGTTATGGACAAAACCGCCACCGCCGGTGGAGCGCGGCTCCTCGAGCGACGCATTTCTTCACCATCTCGTGTGTTAGAGACTATCCACGATCGTTTAGATGCCATCGCATTCGCCTATGACAACCCAGACTTAAGATCTGGCGTACGACAGCATTTGCGCAACGTGCCTGATCTCGACCGCGCCTTGTCACGACTTTCTCTTGATCGGGGCGGTCCCCGCGATTTGGCGGCTATTCGAAATGGCCTGACAGAAGCCGACCATCTGGCGCAAAAGCTTCACGCCATCGCTCTGCCCGCGTTAATGACCCATGCAGTGCGCGGGCTGGTTGGACAAGATGAATTGATCGAACTTCTAGACCAAGCATTAATCGCCGAACCGCCCCTGCTAGCCCGCGACGGAGGCTTTATCGCGGTTGGCTATAATGCCGACCTCGACGAATTGCGGCTTCTGCGTGACGAAGGTCGCAGTGTGATCGCCCGAATGCAGCAGGAATTCATCTCACTCACTGGCATTTCGGCTCTCAAGATCAAACATAACAATGTTCTGGGTTACTTTGTCGAAGTTACCTCAACCCACGCAGACAAAATGTTCTCGGCCCCGTTATCCGAAACATTTATCCACCGCCAAACAACCGCCAACCAAGTTCGTTTCACAACGGTCCAACTATCCGAAATGGAAACCAAGATTCTTAACGCTGGAAATGACGCGCTAGAAATTGAAAAGTGGCTCTATGAAAGTCTAAAAGCGGCGATACTGGAACAGGCGGGGCCAATCGCATCCGCGTCAGCCGGTCTGTCGGAAATAGATCTGGCCACCAGCCTGGCTGATTTGGCACAGTCTGAAAACTGGGTAAGGCCCCATGTTGATAACTCTCGCGCCTTTGACATCAAGGGCGGCCGCCATCCCGTGGTCGAACGCGCGTTGGCGCAAAAGTCCGGCACTCCCTTTATCGCTAATGATTGCGCGCTGTCTGGTGACGCTGAAAATGCCAGTATATGGTTGCTGACAGGGCCAAATATGGCGGGCAAATCAACCTTCCTACGGCAGAACGCTATTATCGCGTTGATTGCTCAAATGGGCAGTTTCGTCCCTGCAACATCCGCGCATATCGGGATCATAAGCCAAATTTTCAGCCGTGTCGGCGCATCGGATGATCTGGCTCGAGGGCGATCAACCTTTATGGTCGAAATGGTTGAAACCGCTGCGATTTTAAATCAAGCCGATGACCGCGCCTTGGTGATACTCGACGAAATCGGTCGCGGCACAGCGACCTATGATGGGCTGTCAATCGCTTGGGCCACCCTCGAACACCTGCATGACATCAATCGTTCTCGCGCCCTGTTCGCGACTCATTATCACGAAATGACCGCCCTTTCCGGCAAGCTTGAAGGCGTTGAAAACGCAACCGTCGCTGTCAAGGAATGGGAGGGCGACGTCATATTTCTGCACGAGGTCAGAAAAGGCGCTGCCGACCGATCATATGGTGTCCAGGTCGCTCAGTTGGCCGGCCTACCCGCCTCTGTCATTTCGCGCGCTCGAGTAGTTCTCGAAGCGCTCGAAAAAGGCGAACGCGAAGGTGGCGCTACGCGCAAGACCCTCATCGACGATCTACCTTTGTTCGCCATGACTGCGACACCCGTGCCCCAACCCGTAAAAGCGTCAAAGCTCGAAGAAACGCTCGCCGATATCATTCCCGACGAACTCACCCCACGTGAAGCATTGGATCTGCTCTATAAACTTAAAGAGGCGGCCAAAAACTGACCGCCTCCCTACATTCCAAATGGGCTTAAATCCTCCCCGAAGGGTCCTCACTTCAAGCCAAACCGCCTCACCCAGCGGGCATCGATGAAACACCCACTTGCGCCGGGCGCAATAATCGATCGTGTAACATGAACCCCTCGGCAGCGATCTGAATAATCTCCCCCGCTTTTGTGCCGGGTACAGGCGCTTCAAACATCGCCTGATGCTGCTGGGGGTCAAACTTATCGCCAACTTCAGGCGCAATCATTTCCATCCCGTGCTTTTTGAATACGTGCAAAAGCTCGCGCATCGTCAGCTCGATCCCTTCGAGAAGCGGCCCGGAAATAGTGCGTTGTTCTTCCGTCGCTGCCTCTACTGCACGCTTCATATTATCATACACCGACAACATATCCCGTGCGAGCTTTGATCCGCCGTAGTTTTCCGCCTCGCGCCGATCTTTATCCGACCGCTTGCGTGCATTTTCAGCGTCAGCCAAAGCCCGCATGAAACGGTCTTTCAGCTGATCGCGCTCTGCGCGCAATTCGTCAAGCTCCATCGCCTCGTCGTCTATCTCCGCCATTTCATCCGCATAGGCTTCCGCCTCTGCATCGTCGATGTCGTCTAAAAATTCGTTCTCTCTTGGCTCTGCCATAGTCCACCTCTAGCTGCGGTTCGAAATCAATTTTCCAACCAGCTGCGCCGTGTAATTCACAATCGGCACGATACGTCCATAATTAAGGCGCGTCGGACCAATCACACCGACTGCTCCGATAACCTTACGATCAGCGTTCATATAAGGGGAAACCACCAGAGAGGAACCCGAAAGTGAAAAAAGTTTGTTCTCTGAACCAATAAAAATGCGCACACCGTCGCCAGCATCGGCTAATTCAAGGAATTCAGCGATGTCCCGCTTACGTTCGAGGTCGTCAAACAGCTGCCGGATCAGTTCGACGTTCTCGGCCTCGCCTTCAGCATTGATCAGGTTAGACCGTCCCCGAACGATCAATCTTTCCGGAGTTTCACCATCACCCTGCCACAGCGCTAAACCGCTCTCTACCATTTGTTGCGCCAAAATATCTATCTCTTGCCGTCGTTGGTTGATTTCCTGCGCGATAGTACGTTGAAGTTCGGAAATCGTTTTACCTTCTACCAACGCGTTCAAGAAATTAGCCGCTTCGCGCATGCTGCTTGGGGTCTGGCCCGGTGGCGGACTAAACAACCTGTTTTCGACGTGTCCGTCCGAAAACACCAGCACAACCAAAGCGCGATCCTGCGACAAGGAAACAAATTCAATGTGCTTTATAGGGGCTTCATGCTTTGGGGTTAGCACCAATGATGCACCCTGCGTAACCCCGGACAATGCTGAACCTACGCGGTCGAGTATGCCACTGACGTCGGTGCCAGCGTCACCCATTGTGGCGTCAATCTTTTCCCGGTCGACTTCCGTGGGGTCACCTATTTCGATCATACCATCGACAAACATACGAAGGCCAAGTTGCGTAGGTATCCGGCCTGCGCTGGTATGGGGGCTCCCGAGCAACCCCATGTACTCCAGGTCCTGCATTACATTCCGAATGGTCGCAGCGCTGACTTTTTCACTGAAGTCTCGCGTTAAGGTGCGCGACCCTACCGGATCGCCATTGGCCAGATATCCTTCGACCACGCGCCGAAACACTTCGCGCGACCGGTCATTCATATCGTCCAGAACTGTAGATGATTTTTTCATTATACCTGAATTATGGCGCATGCACAGCAAACGTCAATCGGGGTTGCATCGTAATAGGGTGCAGAGTTATCCCCAGCATACACAAAAAAGGATTATCTTATGCGTCCCTCCGGCCGGAAACTTGATGAAATGCGTGCAGTGTCCGTAGAAACGGGCTTCACCAAACATGCTGAAGGCTCGGCATTGATCAAAGTGGGGGAAACGCATGTTCTATGTACCGCCACCATCGAAGACCGCGTTCCCCCCTTTATCAAAGGGTCGGGTTTGGGATGGGTCACTGCTGAATATGGCATGCTTCCCCGCGCGACCAATACCCGTATGCGCCGCGAGGCGGCGATGGGCAAACAAGGTGGCCGCACCGTTGAGATTCAGCGCCTAATAGGCCGTGCGCTACGGGCCGGTGTTGACCGCAGCGCATTGGGCGAACGGCAGATCACAGTGGACTGTGACGTGTTGCAAGCTGATGGCGGTACCCGCTGTGCATCGATTACGGGGGGTTGGATCGCGCTGCGCCTTGCAGTGAATAAGTTGATGAAGTCAGGCGCTGTGACAAGTGACCCGTTGGTCGACCCCGTAGCGGCCATAAGCTGCGGTATCTACGCAGGTCAACCAGTGCTTGATTTAGACTATCCCGAAGATTCAGAGGCCGGCGTTGATGGTAACTTTATCATGACTGGCAGCCGTAAGCTTATTGAAATCCAGATGAGCGCGGAAGGATCCACCTATTCTCGTGATCAGATGAACAGCCTGATGGACCTGGCTGAAAAAGGAATTTCAGAGCTGGTCGAAATCCAAAAAGCCGTAACAGCATGACCAGAAAATTTACTGGCGATCAGATATTGATCGCCACCCACAATGCCGGGAAGCTAGAGGAAATGCGCAACCTGTTCGCGCCTTTCGGGGTTCGTGTCGTGGGTGCGGCCGAAATGAAACTGACTGAGCCGGAGGAGACTGAAAATACGTTTGTCGGCAACGCTCGGATCAAAGCACACGCGGCAGTAAAAGCAACCGGCCTGCCAGCGCTTGCCGATGACTCCGGAATAGAGGTCGATGCGCTTGACGGAGCGCCTGGCGTTTATACTGCCGACTGGGCGGAAACTGAAAATGGTCGTGACTTCGTCCTCGCTATGACAAAAACCCATGACCTGCTAGAGCAGAAAAATGCGCCCTACCCCAGAAATGGTCGGTTTCGCGCAACATTGGTTCTGGCATGGCCCGATGGTCATGAAGAAATATTCGAGGGTGATGTCAACGGTACCCTGATCTGGCCTATGCGCGGTGACATTGGGCATGGGTACGACCCAATGTTCCAACCAGACGGATACGATCAAACCTTTGGCGAAATGTCGCAGGAAGAAAAGAATAAGATCAGCCACCGCGCGAATGCTTTCGCCAAATTGACCGCAGCCTGCTTTGATTGATGATTGGCGAAATGGCGGTTTTGGCCTGTATATTCATTGGCCTTTTTGCGAGGCTAAATGCCCCTATTGTGACTTTAACAGCCACGTTAGTCGCAAAATTGATCAACACGCATGGCGCGACGCATATTTAAAGGAATTGGAACGAGGCGCGGAGGAAACTCAAGGTCGGGTTTTGAACGCAGTATTTTTCGGCGGCGGCACACCCAGCCTTATGGACCCTGAAATTGTGGCCGACGTGATCAGTGCCATCCGCAAGCTTTGGCCTGCCGCAAACGATTTAGAAATCACGCTTGAAGCTAATCCAAGTTCTGTCGAGGCAGGCAGGTTCAATGGATTTAACCAAGCCGGGATCAACCGTATTTCCATGGGGATTCAAGCGTTAAACGATGCCGATCTGAAACGCTTGGGGCGCATCCATAATACGTCAGAAGCACTGACCGCTTTCGAAATAGCAAGAACGGCGTTTGAAAGAGTTAGCTTCGATCTGATCTACGGTCGCCAAAACCAATCTCTACCCGAGTGGAAGCTTGAACTAAAACAGGCACTATCGCTCGCGATAGATCATATATCTCTATATCAACTGACAATCGAACAAGGTACCGCGTTTGGTGATCGTTATAACATTGGCAAACTGCGGGGCCTACCAGACGATGACTTAAGTGCGGACATGTACGCCGCGACGCAAGAGCTCTGTGACGAATTGGGGATGTCGTCTTATGAGGTCTCCAACCATGCACGCGATGGAGCGCAATCGCGACATAACCTGATCTATTGGCGCTATGGTGATTATTTGGGTATTGGACCAGGTGCGCACGGGCGTCTTTCATTGAACGGGCAACGCCATGCGACAGAATGCTTTAGCAATCCACAACGTTGGCTAGACGCATCGCATTCAGGATTAACAGAAAAACCTCGGGAAACGCTCTCGTTGGATGATCAGGCAAGTGAATTCTTAATGATGGGGTTGAGGCTTAAAGAAGGTGTAAACTTACAAAGATATGAAGCGTTGGCAGGACATCGCCTTAGCGCAAAAAAAATCACCCAGATGGAGGACATCGGGATGATTTATTGCAATGATGCCCATCTGCAAGTCACAGCAAAGGGCTTTATGGTGTTAAACGCAATACTCGCTGAACTTCTATCAGATTAACTGACCGAAAGAAGGCGGCATATTTCGTCAAGCTCATCCATAGTTTTGTAGTGCAGTACCATTTGCCCAGATTCTTGGCCGGGTTTGTGATTCAAAGTTACCTTTATTCCCAGGTTAGCTGACAGATCGCCTTCTAGCGCACGCGTATCAGCATCCTTATCCGCATCTCTTGACGAAGCTTTTTTGGCAGTTTTAGGTGCATCCCCGCTCTGTTCTCTCTTCATCAACGCTTCTGTAGCGCGGACTGACAAGCCGCCAGCGATAATCTGCTTGGCAAGCTTAGATGGATCCGTGGCCGGCACCAGAGTTCGGGCATGCCCAGCCGAAAGGTCCCCTACCCTGACCATTTCAAGAACATCATCAGGCAAATTAAGCAACCGCAGCAAGTTGGCTATGTGGCTGCGACTTTTACCCAAGGCCTCTGCCATCTTTTCTTGAGTATGACCAAATCTATCCATGAGCTGACGATATCCCGCCGCCTCTTCAATAGAATTCAGGTCAGCACGTTGGATATTCTCGATAATAGCAACTTCCAGAACTTCGACATCCGTAAACTCACGGATGATAACCGGGAGCTCGTGAAGCTGCGCCATCTGAGAGGCACGCCAGCGTCGCTCGCCCGCGACGATTTCAAAGGTTCCATTTTCGCGCCGACGCACGATCAGTGGTTGAATAACGCCCTTCTCGCGAATTGAGTTGGCTAAATCCTGTAAATCTTCTGGATCAAATCGCTTGCGCGGCTGCTCAGGATTAGGAGAGATTTTCTCAATCGGTATAAATTGTTCGGCCGCGCCTTGCTCCGCAACACTTTGAGTTTCCGTTACGTCAGCCATTAAAGCCGACAACCCACGTCCTAGTCCGCGTCGTTTGTCTCTCTCTGTCATTTCTTCCCCCCTGTATTTAGATAATGCTATTTGTCAAAATTTCCTTCGCAAGATCTCGGTACGCCTTTGCACCCTTTGATCCGCTATCATAACTCAGCACCGGCATTGAGAAGCTCGGGGCTTCGCTCACCCGAACATTCCTAGGAATGACAGTTTTATACACCAGCTCGCCAAGATTGCTTCGCGCATCATGTTCAACCTGCTGTGAAAGATTATTGCGCTGGTCGTACATCGTTAGCAAAACGCCTTCTATCCTCAGCTCCTTGTTTCCACTTTGGCGTACTTCTCGGATTGTCAGCATGAGCTGCGAAAGCCCTTCAAGAGCGAAGAATTCGCTTTGCAAAGGTACTAAGATGGAATGTGCAGCTATCATTGCGTTTACAGTTAACAGATTAAGCGACGGCGGGCAGTCGATCAGGATATAGTCAAAGCGAAAATTATCCATTGAGGTCTGGCGCAAAGCGTCATGAAGAAGAAAACTTCGCTTTTCGTTCGACATTAACTCTAAATCAGCAGAGCTCAGGTCGACTGTAGCCGGGACGATATGAAGATTTTCGATTGCAGTGGTCAAAATAACTTGATCGAGGGAAATATCCTCTAGAAGAAGCTCATATGTTGTGAAATCACGGTTATCTATATCTATACCAAGACCAGTTGAGGCATTTCCTTGAGGGTCCAGGTCGATTACCAGAACACGTTTACCTTGCTCTACGAATGCCGCAGCTAAATTGATCGTAGTTGTTGTTTTTCCCACACCGCCCTTCTGATTTGCTACAGCAATAATCTTTGGCCCGTTAGGCCGCGACAGATCAGACATGCTTTATCTCCTTGATCTTCAAAATTGCAGCGGACGGGTCGGTTTTACTCGGGATAGATTCATTAGAATACGCCCAACTTTTTCTCGCTTTGGCATCTTCAACTTTCCAGTTTTTTCCTTTTGGAAAAATTGCGATCCCGTCTGATTTCATATGTCGACTTGCCAGGCCAATCAGCAAGGGCAATTCTGCAAGGGCGCGAGCGGAAACTACGTTTGCTTCAAGCGGGGGAATGTTTTCGATACGATCATTCAACACCTCAACCTTCAGACCTAGCTCCCTAATTGCGGTGCGTAGGAAAACGCATTTCCTTTGATCGCTTTCTACTAAAGTGAACTTGGAATTACGCCCATCTTGCTGGGCTAACAATGCAACGACGATTGCAGGGAACCCTCCCCCACTTCCCAAGTCCACCCAGCTGGAAACGGGCGGTACAAGGGAGTAAATCTGTATCGAATCTTCAATGTGACGTTGCCAAATATAGGGAACGCTGGCTTTGGAGATTAGATTTATTTTCGGAGTCCACTTCTCCACTATATTCGCGAATAAAGTAAGCTTGTCAGATGTTTCACGTGAAACATTTTCGTCAAAAATTCGCGTCACGCTATTCTCTTTTTGATACCGCGTTTCAGATGAGAAAGAAGAAGAGTTAATGCTGATGGAGTCATACCATCAATTCGAGCCGCCTGGGCAAGGTTCGTGGGTAACGCATTCTGTAACTTCATGGTGAGTTCGTTCGATAAACCTTCGATCCCCGAATAATCAAACTCTGAAGGAATCAGGTGGGCCTCATCCTTGCGCAACAAATCGATATCACGCTGTTGCCGTTCTATATAATTTGCATAAAGCGCGTCACGCTCTACTTGACGTCTTACAACAGCGTCAACATCTTCTAAACTAGGGTCCAATGAAATAATATGTTCAAATGTAACATCAGGAAATGATAACAGTTCATACCCGGTCCGTTTTGCCCCATCTTGGCTAATCTTTATACCGGCTTTTTCAATTAACCGTGGCGAATAACGGCCACTTTGGAGCCTCGCCCTGGCCTCATTTAATCGTTCAGATTTACCTAAATAAGCGTTAATGCGCTCTTGGGAAACACAGCCTAGTGTAATCGCGAGAGGTGTAAGACGCTGATCGGCGTTATCTGCACGAAGAGATAAGCGAAACTCAGCTCTAGATGTAAACATTCTATATGGCTCTGACACACCTCGTGTCGTAAGATCATCAATCATCACTCCAATATAACTCTGAGATCTAGTAAATATAATAGGATCTTTTCCTTGGGCCACTAATGCAGCATTCAAGCCTGCAACAAGGCCCTGACCAGCGGCTTCTTCATATCCTGTAGTACCGTTTATTTGACCCGCGAGGTACAATCCGCTAACCGATCTAACTTTTAATGTGAGGTCTAGCGCCCGTGGATCGACGTAATCATATTCTATAGCATACCCAGGCTGCGTGATCTCAACATTGTGCAGTCCGACCATAGAGCGAACGTAAGATAATTGAACATCCGCCGGTAATGAAGTGGAGATCCCATTAGGATAAATAGTATGATCATCTAAGCCCTCAGGCTCAAGAAATACTTGGTGAGATCCCTTATCAGCGAAACGAACAACTTTATCTTCAATTGATGGGCAATAACGAGGCCCGACTCCTTCGATTTTACCGCCATACATAGCGGAACGCGATAAGTTTTCGCGTATAATCCTATGCGTTTCCGCATTGGTATGGGTGATGCCGCAGGTGACTTGTGTGGCCGTAGAATTCTCCGAAAGAAATGAAAAAAGCGTGGGGTCTTCGTCCCCTGGTTGCGCTTCCAACTTGTCCCAATCAATAGTTCTACCATCTAGACGCGGAGGAGTGCCTGTCTTCAAACGACCCAAGGGAAGGTTAAAAGAATCTATTCGTTCAGCCAGTTTAACTGAAGCCTTATCACCCATTCGGCCACCAGAATGCGAGAGATCACCAATATGAATAACTCCGCGCAAAAATGTTCCGGTGGTTAATACCACCGCTTTACCGGAGACCTTTTCGCCATCGGCAAGGATGACTCCTGAAACGCAATCATCGTGAAGAATAAAGTCAACAACCTCGCCCTCCACTATCTCCAAATTTTGTTGTCGCTCTATCTCTTTCAGCATTTCAGTACGATAAATTTTTCTGTCTGCTTGGGCCCGGGGTCCCTGTACTGCAGGGCCTTTTCTACGGTTCAATAATCGAAATTGGATACCCGCTTTATCAGCGACGCGCCCCATCACCCCATCCATCGCGTCTATCTCACGCACCAAATGGCCTTTGCCTAATCCGCCTATAGCGGGGTTGCATGACATCACGCCAATCCCGGATTTTGACATTGTCACCAGTGCAGTGCTGGCACCCATACGAGCAGCAGCATGTGCTGCCTCCGACCCGGCGTGGCCGCCGCCTATTACGATGACGTCAAAATGTTTCACGTGAAACACTCCATCTATTTACCTAAACAAAAGCTGGAAAAAATTACATCCAACAGATTTTCTACATCAATTCTGCCAACAAGCGCCTCGAGAGAGCGAATCGCGTGCCGAAGTTCTTCTGAAGCTATATCATACTGATCAGGCCCGTGATCCAGAACCAACTTTGCCGCAACCAGCCCATCAGCGGCTTTTTGCAAAGCTATGCGGTGCCGCTCGTGAGTCGCTAACCCTGCTGCTAAACTCCGTTTATCTAATACATTTTGAATTCGAGAGATAAGCTCAGATATTCCCTGCCCAGATATCCCGGATATTGCACCATCTGAAGAGATTCGTAAATCAGCCTTGGGTAAGACGCAAATATCATCATCTCTCGGCTCAACCGGAAGATCTTCACCATCTTCAATCAAAAACACACGCAAGTCGGCTTGAGCAGCGCGAGATAGTGCTCTTTCAATTCCAATTGCTTCAACTTCATCAGAGCTTTCCCTTAGCCCTGCGGTATCCAATAGTGTAACCGGCAACCCGCCTAAATCCATCCGCACTTCAATCACGTCCCGAGTCGTTCCGGCAACTGCAGACGTAATAGCGGCGTCACGACCTGCGAGAGCGTTCAAAAGAGTGGATTTGCCCGTGTTGGGGCGGCCGATTATAGCAACCTCGAAACCAGTACGAATGCGTTCGGCGGTGTGAGTGCCTTTAATTTCCTTAATGATGTCATCACCCACATCATCCAACAAGGACGACACTTCGGAGGAAACATCAACCGGTACATCCTCATCAGCGAAGTCAATCGTAACTTCGAGCAGAGCCGCAGCTCGAATGAGCTTCTCTCGCCAGATTTCAACGCGTTTACCCAAATGGCCTGATAGCATGCGTAAAGCTTGTTTTCGCTGAGCCTCTGTTTCTGCCTCAAGAAGATCTCCCAAACCTTCTACTTGAGTTAAATCGAGCTTACCATTTTCCATGGCGCGCCGTGTAAACTCTCCTGGCTCAGCTATCCTAGTATGCGCAAACGTCGAAAGTTCGGTTAACACAGCGCGTACCACCGCTATACTGCCATGAAGATGAAGTTCGACGGTGTCTTCGCCAGTAAAACTATTCGGTCCATCGAAAACCAAAACCAGCCCGTGATCTATCACGGAACCGGTTTTATCTTTTATCGCACGCATAACGGCCTGACGCGCCGCAGGCCGCGGAGAAGCGATTATTTCGGCAATCTCAAAAGCTTGCGGACCAGAGATACGGACAATGCAAACCCCGGCGCGCCCTTGCGCTGTCGCTTGGGCAAAAATGGTGTCCATATCATCTAACCATCTGTTATAAATGAATAATTAAGTATTCATTGAATCGAAGAAGTCAGAATTCGTTTTGGTCTGCTTCAGCTTACCGATCAAGAATTCGATAGCATCAGTCGTCCCCATTGGGTTCAAAATTCGCCGCAGGACAAAGGTTTTCTGAAGGTCTATTTTGTCTACGAGCAAGTCTTCCTTACGCGTACCTGATTTGAGAATATCGATAGCCGGGAAAACGCGTTTGTCGGCAATTTTACGATCAAGCACGATTTCCGAGTTACCGGTCCCTTTGAATTCCTCAAAGATAACTTCATCCATACGGCTACCGGTATCAATCAGAGCAGTCGCAATAATTGTCAATGAACCGCCTTCTTCGATATTTCGTGCGGCACCAAAGAAGCGTTTTGGCCGTTGCAGCGCATTTGCGTCGACACCGCCAGTCAAAACTTTACCTGATGAAGGCACTACCGTGTTGAAAGCCCGGCCTAAACGGGTAATCGAATCGAGCAAGATCACCACATCACGCTTGTGTTCGACCAGACGTTTAGCCTTTTCAATTACCATTTCAGAAACCGCCACGTGGCGTGTGGCTGGCTCGTCGAAGGTGGATGAAACAACTTCGCCCTTAACGCTACGCTGCATATCAGTAACTTCTTCTGGGCGCTCATCGATCAGAAGTACGATAAGATAACACTCAGGATGATTTTTTTCGATGGAATTGGCGATGTTCTGGAGCAGCACAGTTTTACCGGTCCGAGGAGGCGCAACAATCAGGCAGCGCTGGCCTTTACCGATTGGCGAAACCAGATCAATAATGCGCGCAGACCTGTCTTTGACAGTTGGGTCCTCAACTTCCATCGTCAGGCGTTCATCCGGGTAGAGGGGCGTCAAGTTTTCAAACGCCACCTTATGACGCGCCTCTTCGGGGGCCTCAAAGTTGATTTTGGTTACTTCGGTTAGCGCAAAATAGCGCTCGGTATCATCAGGGGCCTTGATTAGACCCTCAATTGTATCACCGGTACGCAGCGAATGCTGGCGGATCATTTCAGGAGACATATAAATGTCGTCTGGACCAGGAAGATAGTTTGCCTCGGGTGATCGTAAGAATCCGAAACCGTCTTGAAGAACTTCCAAAACGCCGTCGCCGGATATTTCCCAACCTTCATCAGCGCGCTCGCGCAAAATCTGGAACATCATCTCGCCTTTACGCATCGTTGATGCGTTTTCGATCTCAAGCTCTTCAGCCATTGCAAGAAGATTCTTGGGCGTCTGTGCCTTTAGATCAGCAAGGTTTAGTGTTTCGGTTGTCATGGAAATATCCTATTCCGGTCCCGTGTTACGGGCGGTCGTATCAATTAAATGGACAGAATGATGCCTCCCCGAACGGGGTGCGCAGAAACACATAGTCAGAAGTCTAGCTTTCGTCAATCCGCTTAGAATTTCACCACCACAGACATCACGATGATAATCATCAACACTGTCGGAACTTCGTTCATAATTCTATATTGTCTCCCGGTTACTTTGTTACTTCCCGAAGCAAATTCTTTGACCCGTGCGTAAAGCCATTCATGGAACGCTGTCATTGCGATCACGCTGATCCCCTTGGTCCAGGGCCACCAAGCCGTCCAATCGACGATACCAGGCGTAAAAACGAGGGTTAACCCAAAAACCCAAGTGGCAATCATAGCGGGCCGCATGATTACCGTGGCGAGCTTGAATTCCATCATTGAAAATAGTTCGTGGGTCCGCCCGTGCAATCCAACTTGTTCGGTGTGATGCACCAAAAGTCGCGGCAGATAAAACAGCGCCGCCATCCAAGAGATGACAGCCATGATATGGAAGGCCTTTGTCCACGGGTAAACTAGGACCAGAAGGTCAAACATATCATTCTCCGTTCATCACAGTCTTTCTAATATAAATAAGAAAAGAAGAAAGATGATGATGTAAGTAGAGAACACAAAATCTGTGGATTATCCAGTTATGCCTTGATTTATCCACCTGTGCACATTGGAATCCCGCTGTGAAGGACAACCAATTACTACAAATTTAATACTTATTAATTTCAATAACTTAACGTAATATTATGAGGAAAAAAATACTGTAGTACTCTGGGGATAAATTTGGGATTAAACTGATCGAGGGTGTTGCGGTTTTATCCTTATCCCAACCCGTATAACCCGGGACAATATCCCTGAAAATACGAGCTATCCCTCAGCAACTCAGTTACCCTCGCATTCTTATTAAGAAGTCCTTAAAAACTTCTTAAGGTCGTTCACAGGTTTATCCCCATGTCACAAAGACTAATTCTAGCCTCTGCTTCAACGGTTCGCACAGAGATGTTGCAACGCGCCAATGTCCCGCACGAGGTCAGCGTTGCGCGAATTGATGAAGATACGATTAAATCCGCCCTTCTGGCAGAACACGCGTCTCCGCGCGATATCGCTGACACCTTGGCCGAAATGAAGGCTCGTAAAGTCAGCGACAAGAACCCCGGGGCTTTGGTTCTGGGATGTGATCAAGTATTGGATCACCACGGACAATTGTTGTCTAAACCCACATCACCCCAGGACGCAGTCACCCAAATTAAGTCTTTGACAGGTGATCGCCACAGCCTTTTATCCGCCGCAGTCATCGTGGAAGACGGAAAACCAATCTGGCGCCATGTTGGTCAAGTTAGATTACGGATGCGAGAATTATCAGACAGTTATATCGAAGACTATGTTGCGCGAAACTGGGATAGTGTCCGCTATTCCGTTGGCGCATACAAATTGGAGGAAGAAGGCGTGAGATTTTTCAGCAGTATTGAAGGTGATTACTTTAATGTTCTAGGATTACCGCTGCTGGAACTGCTTAATTATCTGACGCTAAGAGGGAACTTGCCTGCATGAGTTTGCCTAAAATACCGCTTGCCGGTGTGATCGGTTGCCCGATTGCACATTCGAAATCGCCGAAAATTCATGGCCATTGGCTGAAAACCCTTGGCATCCAAGGTGCCTATATACCTATGGAAGTAGAGCCGGCTAACTTGAAAGAGGTTGTTTCGACCTTGCCCAAGATGGGGTTTGTAGGGGCAAATGTCACGTTACCCCATAAAGAAGCCATAATGGAGATCGCGGATTTTGTTACCGACCGCGCAGCACTGATTGGCGCAGTGAACACACTGATCTTTCGCGCAGATGGCAAAATTCAGGGCGACAATACAGACGGTTATGGCTTTCTCGAGAATTTAAAGACCGGGGCGCCTGACTGGGCTCCGCAGGCTGGACCCGCCGCGGTATTGGGCGCGGGCGGTGCCGCTCGTGCGGTGATTGCATCATTGCTGGATGCAGGGGTACCCGAAATCATGTTGTCGAACCGCACGCGCGTTCGCGCGGATCGACTAAAATCTGTGTTTGGAAATCGCGTCACGGTGTACGATTGGGTGCAAGCTGGCAATATGTTGGATCACGCGGCATTAGTGGTTAATACCACGTCACTTGGCATGATTGGCAAACCAGAGCTACGCGTGCCGTTGGATGGCCTTAGACCTAATACTGTGGTGACTGATCTGGTTTATGCCCCGTTGAAAACCAAGCTTCTTGAGACTGCCGAAGAAATGGGATGCGTAACCGTTGATGGGTTGGGTATGTTGCTTCACCAAGCAGTTCCCGGTTTTGAACGCTGGTTCGGCACCCGCCCTGAGGTCGACCGTGCAGCGCGTACTGCGGCGTTACTCTGATGTTTATGCTGGGGCTAACCGGGTCCATCGGCATGGGGAAATCGACGACCGCAAAGATGTTCGCCGACGCTGGCTGCGCAGTCTGGGACGCAGATGCCGCAGTGCACCGATTATACGAAAAAGGTGGGGCGGCTGTCAGTGCATTTCGGTCGGCGTTCCCGCAGGCCGTCATTGATGACGAAGTATCTCGGCCCGCGTTGAAAGAAATCATCGCATGTGATGGGACTGCACTGAAAAAGATCGAGACAATCGTGCATCCACTGGTAGGAAAAGACCGTGCGAACTTTCTTGCGGCGGCCCAGACTGATATTGTGGTTCTCGACATACCACTGATTTTCGAAACGGGGGGCAATCTGCGGATGGATGCAGTTGCATGTGTCACTATTTCAGAGGAAGAGCAACGGAACCGGGTAATGTCCCGAGGGACAATGTCTCAGGAACAGTTTGAAAATATCCGCGCTAAACAGATGCCTAACGATGAAAAATGTGCTCTTTCGGACTATGTAATCGAAACCGATACGCTTGAACATGCCCGCGCTCAGGTGCTCGCGGTTATCAAGGACATCAAGGAAAGGATAAGCCATGCGTGAGATCGTTCTGGATACGGAAACCACTGGCTTTGACCCCGAATCTGGTGACCGCATCGTTGAGATAGGCGCAGTTGAGCTGATCGGTCACATGGCAACAGGCAAGACCTATCATCAGTATATTAACCCTGAACGTAGCATGCCCGCTGAAGCATTTCAGGTACACGGACTGGGTGACGAATTCCTGCGCGACAAACCCAAGTTTGCCGAGGTAGGCAGAGATTTTATTAAGTTCATCGGTGATTCCAAGCTGATCATTCACAATGCAGCGTTCGATATCAAGTTTCTGAATGCCGAGCTGAAGTGGATGAACCTTCCTCTGATTCCCTGGGAACAGGCATTGGACACGCTCGCTATTGCACGCAAACGGTTTCCGGGGTCGCCTGCGTCGCTGGATGCATTGTGTCGGCGGTTTGGTATTGATAACACGTCGCGCACCTTGCACGGTGCCCTGCTTGATAGTGAAATTCTTGCTGAAGTGTATCTTGAGCTTATCGGAGGTCGCCAACCGGATTTCGGTCTATCCAGCAAGCCCGATCGTTCATCGGGTGCCCACGGATCAGAATGGGTACCCAAGCCGCGTCCAAACCCCCTGCCCCCGCGTATCACAAAAGCAGAAGCCGCCGCCCATACCGAGTTCGTCGATAAATTGGGCGACGGAGCTGTTTGGAAAATGCTTTAAGCGTCAGCTTTTTGCGCGGTCTCGGCTTGCCGGCGTGCGATTTCGTTGCGGTACAAAGCAACAAAATCAATATTTTCTAGGTTCAATGGCGGGAAGCCACCGTCGCGGGTAATGTCACTAACCACCCGACGTAGGAACGGGAAAATCATGCGCGGGCATTCGATCAGCAAAAACGGGTGCATCTGATCCTCTGGAACGCCTTCAACATGAAAGACGCCGACATAGTCGATTTCAAGCAGAAACAGCGTCGCATCGCCTTCTTTTGCTTTTGACGTAACCTGAAGCTTGATTGCAGATTCATACTGGTTGTCAGCCGCACGCTTTTTTGCGTCCAGATTTACCTGTACCTGGACGTCTGGTTGTACATCGGTTGGCGCACCTTTTTGCGCCATGATGTTTTCAAACGACATATCGCGGATGAACTGTCCCAAGATGCGCAACTGCGGCTGCGCTGCTTGGGTCGGTTGTGTTGCTTCTTCTTCAGCCATATTTAGGATCCCTGAAACTAAAAATTCATTGGCAGGGCTTATCAGATCGGTTGGCGGCGCTCAATGGTCTGTCCAGCCCGACGGGCGTTTGGGGTGACTGTCACCATCGGGAAGCTCGTGATACTCTCCGTCAATGATATCTCCTTGCATCGGGCGATGTGGTTGCGGGCGCTTTTGCTGCATCGGATCATGCATATTACTGCTCATATTGACCGACCCGCTCACCTTGATCTTACTACGCACCGCTTTGAAGGCGGCGGCACGCACTGCGGGGATCAACAAAGCAAAGCCAACCGCATCGGTGAAAAACCCTGGCGTGAGCAACAACGCACCGGCAAACATGATCATCGCCCCGTGCACCAAGGGTTCAGTCGGATCGCGAACTTCGGACAGGGATTTCTTGATCTGACCAAGCGCCAATGCGCCTTGCGCCCGCATGAGATAGGTACCGATAATCGCTGTCAGCACGACAATTGCCAGCGTCCAGCCCAAACCAATTATGCCACCGACTTGAATGAATAACGTTATCTCTATCAATGGTACGGCAATAAATGCCAAAAATAGCCACATGGCTAATATCCTTTCCTGTGGGCCAGAGTGGACTTGGCCCGGTTCACACCCTACATAGGGGCAATACACCGACGTTTCCATGTTTCTTAACACGAGGTACCTATGAATTCGCCCCTGATACAGCTTCTGGTACTTGCCGGTATTGCCGTGTTCCTGATTTTGCGTCTGAAAAACGTTCTTGGCACGCGAGATGGCTTTGAAAAGCCAAAAGCTGTCGAAGCACCGCAGAAAACTAGTACGGGACCTGCATTCGAGGTGATTGAAGGCGGCCCTGATCTTGATATCACCGATCACGCGCCCGAAGGTTCGGAATCCGCTCTGGCCCTAGCTGAGATGAAGCGTGTCGAACCTTCATTTGGCGTAAATGACTTTCTTGGGGGTGCACGTGGCGCTTACGAGATGATCGTAATGGGCTATGAGCATGGCAATCTTGGTGACATTCAACCGTTCTTGTCAGAAGAGATATATGAAAGTTTCCTTGAGGGGGTCGCCGCCCGCGAAGATCAGGGATTGACCGTTGAATCCCATTTTGTAGGCATCCGGGAGATGGAACTTGTCAGCGCCACGATGGATAGGGCCACCAACGAAGCGGAGCTCGCCATTCGTTATGTTGCCGAGATGACATCGGTTGTGAAAGATCGTGATGGCAATGTAGTCGAAGGCAGCCCAACCGAAGTGAAACGTCAAAAAGATACGTGGGTGTTCTCGCGCGTCATGGGCTCGGATGATCCAAATTGGCTGCTCGTTTCTACAGACGGATAAGGCGTGCCTTATGGTGTGCATTGTTGTGGGCGGGCCTGACGGTGCCGCCTGCAAGTGCGGATATTTCGTATACAATTATGGATTTCGACCAGCTTGATGGTTGGGAAGCCGATGATCATGAAGCGGCTCTCAAGACGTTTTTGAACACATGCCGCGACATGAAGGACGTTGATTGGCGAAACCTGTGTAAATTTGCCGACACCTTCCCTGACCCGAAACAGTTTTTCGAGCTGTTCTTCCGTCCAGTGTTGATTGAGGATGGGCAGGAAGCCCTGTTTACCGGCTATTTTGAACCCGAACTTGAGGGCGATTTATACCCATCAGAACGGTACCGTTATCCCGTTTATTCCATGCCATCGGAAGCCAAAGAGAATAACCCCTGGCTAACCAGGCGTGATATTCTAGATACTGATGTAATGAAGAACCGCGGGCTGGAAATTGCTTATGTAGATGACCCGGTTGAACTTTTTTTCCTTCAGATACAAGGTTCTGGGCGTATCCACCTACCAAATGGCCAATACCTCAGGGTTGGCTATCGCGGTGCCAATGGTCACCCTTATCGGTCTATCGGCGTCGAACTGGTGCGTCGGGGCGTGTATGATGTACATCAGGTCAGCGCTGATGTGATCAAAAATTGGGTACGTCGCAACCCAGAAGATGGACGAGAATTGCTGTATCACAATCCTTCGTATGTGTTCTTCCGAGAGGTTAACCAAGTCCCCGCCGACCAAGGTCCGCTTGGCGCGATGAACCGGTCTGTGACGCCGTTGCGTACGATCGCGATTGATCCAAAATTCGTACCGCTCGGTGCTCCTGTTTGGATAGAAAAGGCGGGCGCTGAACCGTTGCACCGCTTGATGATCGGCCAAGATACGGGATCGGCGATCAAAGGAGCACAGCGGGCAGATGTCTTTTTTGGCACCGGTGATGGTGCTGGGAGGGCTGCGGGTAATTTACGCGACCCGGGGCGTATGATGGTTCTGTTGCCAATTCAACGTGCGTATGGATTGCTGCCGGAACCGCTGGAATGAACCGAAAGCGTTTGAATAAAGATGATCTGTCGCTTTGGCAAAAAGTGACGGAACGGACGGAAAAGCTGGATGTGAATCAGCTTTTTCGGCCTGAAATAGATGCACCGCCGCCTAGCCCGCCGCAAATCCGCAAGTCAACTTCTGTTATATTAGGCAAGCCTGCCCTAAAACCGCGCCGAAATACGCACGATTTGATGCCATCCCTGCCCGACCAGATCCGCAAGTCCCCTGTTCAGATGGACAGCAAAGCATTCGGCAAGTTGAAACGTGGAAAGCTCCGCCCCGAAGGCCGGATTGACCTGCACGGCATGACGCTGGACCGCGCACATCCGGCGCTAACCAAGTTCATCCTCGGGTCGCACGCCAAAGGAAGGCGCCTTGTACTGGTCATTACCGGCAAGGGCAAGATGCGCGACGAAGGTGGGCCCATCCCCGTTCGTCACGGCGTTTTGCGCCATCAGGTGCCTCAGTGGTTATCGATGCCGCCGCTTTCCTCTGCGGTGTTGCAGGTCAGTCAGGCGCATATCAGCCACGGTGGCGGTGGCGCTTATTACGTGTATCTTCGCCGTCATCGCTGACGTGGTACCAGCCTGCCTTGATATTTGATAATTCCCGTCGTCGCCATGATCGCTGCAATCACATAATAAATTGCAATCGGGATCATCTGTTCAGGAAAATTCACACCCAGATCTATGAACAAACCGGTAATCCCGGGCCCTATCGCTGATCCAAACACCATCAAAGCGGCGGCAACCGCCTTGATGGAACCGATATAACGCGTGCCATAGAACTCTGCCCAGAACACCGAGGTGGCCGTCGCCTGCATCCCCTGCCCGACCCCGAATATCAGCAAGCCCACCCCCGCCATCGGGATTGTGTCGGCATAGGCCAGCACAGTAAATGACGCGGCAAAGGGCAGCATCTGCACGGGGGTAACCCTTGTCACGCCAAAGCGGTCAACCGCCCACCCTGATACAAAGGTCGAGATCACGGACGTCACCGTATAAAGCGGCATCAGCGCCACAAAGCTGACCAGTGACCAACCCTTTACCTGCGTCAGGTGGACCTGCTGAAAGAATAGCGCCGTGCCCCATGCCGCAGGGCCGATAATCATCGGGATCATAAGCCAGAACAGCCCATGCCGGATCATCTGCTTGCGGGTCCAATGGTGCCCCTCCATGCCGGCCAATTGCGTCGTCTGTGCCATGGATTGCGGGGTTCGTTCATGTCGCAGCAGCATAAGCATAACTGGCATGGTAAGCAGCACCAAAACAGCGGCCAACACCCATAGGCTGCGCCAATGAAAACCGGCAAATAATGCCACGAACATAACGGGTAGTATCGCCTGCCCGGCCGCAAACCCCAATGATGACAGCGACAGCGCCTTGCCCCTCGCAGCTTCGAACCAGCGCACCATGGCAACGGCACCAAGCTGTGACATCATCCCCTGGCCGGTCAGTCGCAACGCATAGATGACAAAGATTAGCGCGATCCAGTTGGGCACCGCTGCCATTGCCAGACAAGCGGTGGCAAGTGCGATCATCACCCAGAACGACAAACGGCGCACCCTAAACCTGTCGGTTAAAACACCGGCCCAGACCATGGTGATGGCCGACAATGTTGTTCCGATGGTATAGATCCCACCCCATTGGCCGTCGCTCAGGTCAAAGCTACCTTTAATCTCGCCTGCGAAAAGCGAGATAAAGTAGGTCTGCCCGTAAGACGATGTAAAAGTCAGCAGGAAACCTGCCAATAAAAACAGCCAATTGGCGCGAATAAACCGAAGGTAAGCCATGCGCCATCATTCTCAGGCGCATGGCATATTGAAAAGCCCTAAAGTACGTAGCGCGACAGATCGGTGGATCGGGTCAATTCGCCAAGATTCTTTTCGACGAAATCACTGTCAACAACCACTTTTTCGCCACCACGGTCAGGCGCGGTAAAGGAAAGCTCTTCGAATACCCGCTCCATCACAGTATAGAGCCTGCGCGCACCGATATTTTCGATGGAGTGGTTCACATCGGCGGCAATTTTGGCCAGCGCCTTGATGCCGTCTTCGGTAAACGAAACCTCAACCTCTTCCGTCCCCATCAAGGCGGTGTACTGCAACGTCAGCGCGTTATCGGTTTCTGTGAGAATGCGCACGAAATCATCTTCAGTCAGTGCGCGTAATTCAACCCGGATCGGCAGACGACCCTGCAATTCAGGCAGCAGATCGGATGGCTTGGCGATGTGAAACGCACCAGATGCGATGAACAGGATATGGTCGGTTTTTACAGGGCCATGCTTGGTCGAAACGGTGGTACCTTCGATCAGGGGCAGCAGATCGCGCTGCACGCCTTCGCGCGATACATCGCCGCCACGCGCATCAGAACGGGCACAAACCTTGTCGATCTCGTCCAGAAACACGATGCCGTTTTGTTCGACAGCTTCTATCGCCGCACGGTTCACCGTTTCATCGTCCAGCAACTTGTCGGCTTCTTCGCTAATAAGCAAGTCGTAGCTTTCTAATACCGACAAGCGCTTCTTGACCTTTCGACCCCCCATCGCCTTGCCGAACAGGTCGCCCAAGTTCATCATCCCCATGCCACCGCCGGGCTGGCCGGGAATATCCATCATCGGAAATGGGCTCGACGTATCAGCGACTTCAAGCTCGATTATCGTATCGTCCAGCTCCCCGGCTTTCAGCTTTTTGCGAAACATCTCGCGGGTGCCTTCGCGAGCATCTGCGCCGGCGATAGCGTCAATCACACGATCTTCCGCGGCTTTGTAGGCGCTGACCTTTACGTCTTCGCGCATGTGTTCGCGCGTCATCACAATCGCACTATCGACAAGATCGCGAATGATTTGTTCTACATCGCGTCCGACATAGCCGACTTCGGTAAATTTCGTAGCTTCAACTTTCAGGAATGGTGCTCGAGCAAGCTTGGCCAATCTGCGGCTAATCTCGGTCTTACCCACGCCGGTCGGTCCTATCATCAGGATATTCTTGGGGTAAACTTCGTCGCGCAGATCATCGCCCAACTGTTTGCGGCGCCAGCGGTTGCGCAGGGCCACAGCCACGGCACGTTTGGCGTCATTCTGACCAATGATAAACCGGTCAAGCTCGGATACGATTTCGCGTGGGGTCAGATCGGTCATGGTTTGATTTTCTCCACCGTGAGGTTGCCGTTTGTGTAAACGCAGATGTCCGAGGCGATCTTCATCGCGTCCCGCGCTATAGTTTCCGCATCGCGGTCGCTGTCCATCATGCCGCGCGCGGCTGCCAGCGCGTAATTTCCGCCCGATCCAATGGCCGCGACGTTATGTTCAGGCTCAAGCACGTCACCCGCTCCGGTTATTACCAACAATTCGTTGCCATCGGTGACGATCAACATCGCTTCAAGCTTTTGCAGGTATTTGTCCGTGCGCCAGTCTTTCGCCAGTTCGACGCTTGCGCGGGCCAATTGGCCGGGAGTTGCCTCAAGCTTTGCTTCAAGCCGCTCAAGCAGGGTAAACGCATCTGCAGTTGATCCAGCAAATCCTGCAACCACGTCAAAGCCGCCGGGGTTTAACCTTCGAACCTTGCGTGCGGTGCCTTTGATGACCGTCTGGCCCAGACTGACCTGCCCATCACCAGCGATCACGACTTCACCGTCTTTTTTTACCCCAATAATGGTGGTCCCGTGCCATCCGGGGAATTCTTGTTTCGACATGCGCGGTCTCCTTTGCTTCAGCCTTATATGGTCCCCGAAAACCGAAGGGACAAGGGTGGGCCCACTTGTGGCGATCTGTTGCCGAGGCTAGCGTCAGGCAATGACGTACAATAAAATAGTCCATATCCTGTTAGAACCCGATCTGCTTAAAAGCGCGCTTGCGGGCGATCACCCGTTCATAGCTAAGATGGCGCTTGTTCTTGAATCCGCCAGTTTTAAGGTCGAATATAGGCTGCACGGTGATCAAAACCGCGGCGACCAAACCTATGTGCTAAGCCATATGAAACCGCCACCCGGATCGCGCGGGTTGGTGTTTCGTCGGGTATATGAATACCCGTTTTGGCAAATCGACAGTTCCGCCAACCGCTGGGAATGGGATGTTGCAAAGGCATCGTATGACCCTGCGGCAGTATCAGGGGCCGAGGCCGCAAATTTCTACCGTGCATGGCAGAGACGTTTATACGGTGATGCACCGCAAAATCTGTCGAGCGAAGGCATTGTTTACGTGCCGCTTCAGGGCAAATTGCACGAGAAACGGTCGTTTCAGCTGTGCAGTCCTATCGAAATGCTTGAACACTGCCTTGCCCATGATCTGGGTCGGAAGGTTATCACGACCATACACCCAAACGAGACTTACTCAGCGAGTGAAATTGCAGCGCTTGACAAGCTGGAACGCGAAAACAGTCGTTTGCGCGTGGAAGTGGGCGGGATGATACCGCTATTACAAACCTGCGATTATGTGGCGACCCAAAATTCGAGCGTGGCGTTTGCCGGGTATTTTTTTGGTAAGCCCGCGCTACTATTTGGGAAAATAGATTTCCATCACATAGCAATACCAGCCGATATGGATACTTTGGCAAACGGTTTTTCCAAAGTGGTACAAACCCGGCCCAACTATGCCCGTTATCTATACTGGTTTTGGCAGGCCCAAAGCATTAATGCTGGACGCGACGATGTATACAGCAAAATCGCTACCCGATTTGAGCGTTTTGGCTGGCCCATGTAAAAAGGACGCCCCATTGCCGGTGCGTCCTTGAATTCAGTCGATAGCGAAAGGCTTAGATCGATTCTTCGATCCAGCTTTGTAAAGCTGCCTTAGGCCGTGCACCGGCCATGTTGGACACCACTTCGCCGTTCTTGAAGATGAACAGGGCAGGGATGCCGCGTACGCCCATTTGGGCGGGGCTATTCGGGTTTTCGTCAACGTTGACCTTGACGATTTTTACCTTGCCATCCATTTCCGCCGAGAGTTCCTCGAGCGAGGGGCCGATTTGTTTGCAGGGGCCACACCATTCTGCCCAAAAATCCACCACAACGGGGAGATCGGAATTCTTAACTTCTGCGTCGAATGTTGCGTCTGTGACTGCGACGGTTGCCATGTTGCTGCTCCTGCACAAGGATTGATTAAGATGGGAATCTAGGTAGCCTTCGGCACTTCGTCAAGATCGGGCACCATTGATAGGGCGTTTGTGATAAGTATGTCTGGTAATGTCATCAACTTGGCGGTGCGCGTCCATAATATCGCCGTGGTAACGCGGTGGTCGGGGAAAACCTGCGCAAGCGCGGACGCATAGGCCCCCATCTGACGCAACAGGCCGTCCGGGCAAGCTTCAGGAATCTCGGGCACAACACGATTGGTCTTGAAATCAATAGCGAGCACTTCGGTATCGGTTACCAACAGCCGGTCGATGGTGCCATGCAGGCGGCGGTTGCCTAAAGGGGCAGTAATGGGTACCTCAATCAGTGCGTCGGTCTCAAATATCTGTCTTATTTCCGGGCTATTCATCACAGCCACTGCTTCCTTAAGCGCGGCATTCGCAACTTCAGAGCTATAGCTATCGCCAAGCGTCGCCAGTTTTCGACCCCATTGATCGCTTTGCATCAACGGCAGCGTTTCAAGCAGTTTGTGAACAAGGTTCCCATAAGATTTCGCTTCGTCCTCGCTTAGCCCATCTTCTCCAGGCAGCGCTTTTCGCCCCCCCAATTCTGAGGGCGACATGGTCTGTTTGCGCAGGGGAACAACAGCCAGCGTTTGCGAAAAAACAGGCTCTAACGCGGGACTAAGTTCCAAGGATCGTTCCGTTCCGACAATAGGTAAATTATCCCAATCCCCATATTCGAACCTGAGCATGCCGTTCGTTCCGATAGGCTTGGCACCAACTTCACCCATGGCGGCCTCGATCATCTGGTACCAGCTCTTTCCATCCTTGGGCAATTCGCCGGCTGCGGCGACAATCAACCATTTTTCGGCGCGGGTCATTGCGACATAAAGCAGGCGCAGACGTTCGGCCATTTCAAGCTCTTTGCGCTCGTTCAGTGCGGTTTGCATGGCCGAAGGCATGTTGCCTTCGCTTACTTTCCAGACTGGGGTGTCACCGATGGTGATGATATCATCCCGGATAACCAAGTTCCGTTTAGCAGTGTCAGGCAAGATCACAATCGGTGCCTCAAGCCCCTTCGCCCCATGAACCGTCATCACTCTGATCTGGTCCGATGCATTATCGATTTGGCGTTTTATCTCAAGATCGTCGGTCTGCATCCAAACCAGAAAGCCGGTCAGACTAGGAATAGAACCGCGTTCATAGGATAACGCCTGCGATAGCATCGCATTTATCCCATCTTCGGCTTCAGAACCCAAGCGGGCCAGCAGCTTGCGCCGTCCGTCATGACGGGTAAGGATCCGTTCGATTAGATCGTAGGGGCGTAAAAAGTCGACATGCGCCCGCAAGTCACGCAGGATCGCAACCGTTTCAGGGTGTTGGGTGCTGCTGCGCAACGCTTGCCAAAGATGGTCTTCGGTACGGTGGTGCGACAGAGTAAACAACATCTGTTCGGTCCAGCCGAACAGGGGCGACTTTAAAGCAGTCGCCAAGGCTAAACTGTCTTCGGGCGTAGCAAGGAAGGACAAAAGCGCCGCAAGATCTTTAACCGCCAGTTCTGCACCGACTTTCAATCTATCCGCACCCGCGATCGGCAAGCCTGCGGTTTTACAAGCGCTAATAATTTCTGAAAACAAGTCACTGCGGCGCTGGACAAGGATCAGGAAATCACCTGCTCTGATCCGTCGCCGGGCAAATTTTTCGGGGTCGTCAGTATCAACTGGCAGGTAATTGTCTTCTTCGATCAGTGTCTTAATCTTTTGCGCAATCTGGCTGGCCAATACAACGCTATGGTGATGTGACGACTTTTGATCCACCGGATCAGACCATTCCCGATCATCGGTTTCGTCGGTTTTTTCGACCAGTGGCCACAGATCAACACGACCGGGCAGGGCAGATTTGAACGCCTTGTGCTGGGTGTCGTTATCAAATCCGGCGTCTGAATGGGGCGCTAGGGTTGCATCGACCAGCCCAAGGATGGCGGATGAGGATCGGAATGAATAATCGAGACTACGCCGTTGGAAAATCTGGTTTGCTTGAATAATCTTGGCTTCGAAAATATCCTGTTTCCGGTCAAATTCACGCGGGTCAGCGCCCTGAAACGAATATATCGACTGTTTTTTATCCCCGACAACGAAAAGCGTACGATCTTCGGTCTCCCTCGCACCTTCTCCGCTATAGAATTCGTCGGTCAACCGTTCGATCACGTCCCATTGACGGGGGCTGGTATCTTGGGATTCGTCCACCAGAATATGATCAATGCCGCCATCGATACGGTATAAAACCCATGCAGCCACCGCAGGGTTGGTTAACAAGGTACGGGCCTTCAAGATCAGGTCATCAAAGTCGAGCCACCCGCATTTCTGTTTCTCAAACGCATAGATGTGCAAAAATCGTTGCGCAAACTGATGCAGCACATGGGTTTTCTGCGCCGCTTTCAGCGCCAGCCTCGCATCGCGTGCGCCTTCTACCCGCCGCATCAGATCATCGACCTGTGGCATCAGGTCAAACAGGATCTTTTGCGTAGGTTTTGTTGGCACAGAGCCGATTTTCGCAGTAAAAGGCTCCTTCGCGCCGGTCCCTGTCAGGAATATATCTTCCAAGACGGGCAGGGCAGTAATGTCCAACGCGCCGATCATCTTGAGCTTTTCAGCAGCCTTTCCGTCAAGCCCGCCCTTGGCAAGCATGGGCGGTATCATCGCATCCAGAATCGCCGCCTCGGACCCCAGATAGACAGACGACGTAATGGATTTTTCTGAAAGATCCCCAGGTTGCCCGAACAGGGCCAATATACCTTCCCAAGTCGACGCCTGCGAAAAGCCTTCCCTTTGATTGACAATACTGCGGGTTAATTTGCCAAAATCTTCGCCAGTGTAGTGCCGTGCTAGGGCGATGATCAAATCGGCATCGGGGCCTTCAGCCATGTCATCGACAATCTGACTCCGCAGCAGGTCGGCGGCGCGGTCTTCGATTTCGGTGAACTGAGGGCTGACACCAGCCTCAAGTGGAAACCGACGGAGCAAAGATGCGCAGAACGAATGGATCGTCTGAATCTTTAACCCTCCCGGTGTCTCGATCGCGCGGGCGAACAAAGTTCGGGCCATGCGCATTTTAGCAGGGGTGAATTCGTCGGAAACGCCCAGTTCAGTCAGGGCGAGGCGCAGGTCATTGTCCTTTAGCATCGCCCATGCCCCAAGCCGCTTGAAAAGCCTGTTCTGCATTTCGGATGCAGCGGCTTTCGTATAGGTCAAACACAAAATATGCTGAGGTTCGACGCCGTTCAGCAACAAACGCGCCACACGGTCGGTCAGAACGCGGGTCTTGCCCGACCCGGCGTTCGCCCCCAGCCAGGTGGAAGCATCAGGACGAGCAGCATCTATCTGAGCCCGGGTGGCATCATCGAACGGCACGGTCATTTCAGATCCTCCGGGGTTGGCTCGGTCGTGGCATCCCACTCGCCAAAACGCGCCAATTGGTCATAATCTCCCGCGAAATCCGTGGTTTTTACCATCCGACGAGAGGTAAACCCCTGATCGTCGGAGAGGTAGCTGGTGATCAGCGCATGCAGCTTTGCAAGGACCTCGTGGGGAGGTTCGTCTTCAAGCGGAGCCGGACGTTCAATCGGCTTGCTGCCAAGGCCAATATACGCGGCCTGAGCCACCGTGGCCGCGCCAATTTCCTTGAACCCGCCCTCTTCGATCATTGCGGCCTCTAACAACAGCTGTTTATCAAAGGCTTTTTGCTCAGCAACACTTGGGGGGGTGCCGGTTTTGTAGTCGTATATCAGTATATCCCCATCTTCAGTCCGGTCGATACGGTCGGCATATCCGGTGAGGGTAAAACCCAAATCCGCCAAAACATGACTACCTTTTGCTGCTTTTTCAAACGCGGCCGGACTGGAGTAGCTTTGGCGCCTCACCTCGTTTTCAATGAACCAATCGGCGATCCGTTCTATCTTTGTCAGCCACATCACCCGTGCGGCTGGCCAAGGGGCCTCGGCATTCAATACTGTTAAAGCAGTCTCTAACAAATGGGATTTTGTAAGATTTTCAGGCTCAACCATCACTGACTTTATGAAACGCTCCATTATTTCATGGACGATGATGCCGCGCACCGGGGCGTCGGGAGATTGCACCAACGGGTTTAGTGCCCGTAATTTCAAGCTATGTTTGGCATAGATCGCATAAGGGTCCCGGATAAGCCGCTTGATCTCGGTTACCGATAAGGCATGGGGTCTGGCTGCGCGTGGTGGGCGGGGCGACGGGCGCGGGGCAGGTGTTTCGCGCCCTACTGCTTCTAGCGCGCGTGCCTGCGCCAGCCAATATTCACCGCGTTCGACCATGGCTCGCCATGCCTTGTCGCCGCTTTGATCAGACAGCCCGTTCAAAAGGTTACCTAAACGATTCAGCCAACGTGATGGCACTGTTTCGGCTTCATCTGACCGGATTGCGCGGGTCAGGCAGACTTCGGGCGCGGCGATGGATTGCTGGTAATCATGCGCAGACAATCCAATCCTGCGTTCGGGCAGCAATAACCCCGCTTTCATGCGCATTTTTCGATTTAACCACGGGTCTGGTGCCGGCGCTTCAGGCCACATGCTGTCATTCAAGCCCCCCATGATAATCAGATCAACACCCTGCACACGGGCCTCGAGGGTACCCCAGATCATCACACCCGGATGTGGGGCATCACGATCTCGAATTTCGCCTTGCTGCAACAAAGCACCCACCAAATCTGCATAATCTGATGCCGACATAGTGTCTCCGTAGGCGGCATTATCAGAGAGATTGGTCATGACATTGCTGGCTTCCTCGCCGGCAAGGTGTTTCCACAGCTCACTGGAGGTCGATGGGTTGGATCCGTCGGCAATTGCATTGGCGAGGTTGATATGCGCAGCAACCCATTCTTCCAAAGATCGTTCTACGCCAATCTCTACATCTGTTACACACGATCCGACCCAACGGGCCCATGCATCCATTTGCGAAGGGTTTTTCGAACGGGAAACAGTTTTTTGTGACAACCGAAACACACTATCGGCAGTGGGGTAAGGTAGCCCGTCACGACGCAGCTGAAGTTCAAGGCGTTGGGTGTTGAGTTGATGAATGTTCCTGTCACCGCCGCTGTGGGTCAGGGGGTGTTTCAGTAGCGTCAGTAACGCTTCAGAATCGAGTTTGCGCAGGAAAAGACCTGCAACATGTCGCAGAAAACGTCCCGGAGGCGACAAATGAAGCGGTAGACCCGCGCTATCGTCTGGCACTATATTCCAACGGTCGAGAGCCGATGTAACCTGGCGCGACAACAGCCGGTCCGGGGTTATCAAGGCGGCAGTTTGGCCATCCTCTACTGCTTTGCGCAGCCGCAGGGCGATCGCCAACGCTTCGGCCCGCGGAGTAGGGGCCTGAATGAGCGTTAGCCCGGTGGTCGCTGAAATAAGATCGGGCAACTTTGGCCCTTCGGTGAGCCACACATGAGTTACAGGCGCTGGGCGCAACGACAGGGACACCAGAGCATTACGCTCAGGCGAGGGAGGGATCGCATCAGTCCAAGCCGCGATCTTGCTGCGCGGCATATCCAGTTCACACAGAAGATGGCGAAACCGATATTGCGGGTGATCTTGCGAAAGCTTTTCTTGATCTTCGCCTAAATCAGTCCAAACGGCGGTGGGCATGTCGAAATCGAACCCAGGCAAGATCACCGCCCCTTGCGGCAAACAAGCCACGGCTTTCATCAACAGCGCAGATGTGCCCCGCGAACCAGTAGAACCAGCAACGATTACCGGGTTTTGTGGCGGACTTTCGGCCCAGTCCGAGATCAATTGCTGTACGATCTGGCGTTGGCGCGCACGTGGGTCGGGGCGGGTGATGCTGTCACCCAAGTACTGATGGGCAATCGAAAGAAACTGCTTGGACCGTTCCCAATGGCCCGACTGATCGCTGACATCCAGACTGGTGATAGCCTCGACCGGCACACCTTCGCCCTGCATTTCGTCGATCAACTGCGCCAAACTGTCAGACAGATCGTAAAGCGATGTGCGCGGCGCAAGTTCAGGCGCGTAATCTAACAGTTTGGACACCAGCGTAATCAATTCGAGCCGCCGCCGCAGTGTCGGACTGGGAAGCGGCAGGGAAATGTGCGGCGCAAGCGTATCTAGATTGTCGATAAGATGAATGCGGGGCAACAAGCTGGGCGGACCTGCATCAAACACCTCACGGAGGCGGCGTTGCATGCGCCTTGTGTTAACCACCAGATCGACTTGACCTATAGCATGTGCGGGCTGGCCTTGCAGCCGCGCCAAAAGGCCGGCAACAAGATCTTTGGGGAAGTCTATCCCGGGCGCAACACCAAAGACTCGGGGTTCGTCCTGTGGGTCAAACATCCACTGTCCCCAACATCCGTTCAGCCATTTCAATGCCTTCGGGGTGACCCACGTCGCACCAGCGCCCCGGATAGCAAATTCCAAACAACCGGCCCTGCGTTAACATTTGATCCCATACCACATTCAACGAGAATACCTTGTCTGCAATAGTGCGCAATAAATCGGTCTTGATAATCTGGACACCGCCATAGATCACGCCGGGCCCACGCGACAGTCGCCCGTCTGGCGATGTCGTAAAATCTCCCGCCCCGGAATGGCCAACGGCACGCGCGACTGGAACGCACATCAATAGCGCATCCATCCTACCGGGTTCCCATGCGTTCAATAGCAAGGCAAGCGGATTTTCTCCGGCCCAGATTGCATCGGTGTTCATGGCGAATACCGGGCCGTCACCTAATTGGGGCAATGCGTTGCGCAACCCGCCTCCTGTTTCAAGAATATCAGGCCGCTCGACAATCGTGTGAACGTCACGTCCTTCAAGATGGGCTAACAGAGGTTCTGGCTTGTAATGAAGGTTCACCACAATGCGTTCAGGGTTAATTGCCTCAGCCAGGTCGAGAGCATGGTCGATCAACGGGCGGCCTAATACCTTGATCATCGGTTTGGGCTGGTCTTTGGTCAGATGTTTCATTCGCGTGCCGAAACCTGCGGCAAACATCATCACGGCGTTTGGAGTGTTGCGCATCTTGCTTTTAAATCCTCAAGGAAGCCCTTGTCAGGAACGGGCAGGGCTTCGTGTATCAGCGACGCCAGATCGCACAGGTCAGGATGATCCAGATTTCGCTGGATATATCCCCAAACACGGGGAATTAAATCAACGTAATGCGCCTTACCGTCCCGCAGGCAAAGTCGGGCAAAGATTCCCAGTATACGCAAGTTGCGCTGCACCCCAAGCAACGCAAAGGCGCTATTGAAATCCTCAGCGTTAGTGCCGCTTTTATCTATATACCGTGCGATCATGGCAGTTTGGATGTCCGGGGTTACATCGCGCCGGGCATCTTGCAAGATCGACACCAGATCATATGCAGGATGACCTAAGAGCGCATCTTGAAAATCTAGCAACCCGACTTGGGCAATGCCGTCGCGGTCAGGCAGCCACAATAAATTTTCAGCATGATAATCGCGTAAAATCACTACACGCGGCACATCATCAAGCCGCTGGGCAAGCGGGCGGAACAAAGTGTTGAACGTGGCCGACGCGCTGTCGTCTGAGGCGTACCAATCAAACACCAACTGTGATGCATCCACGAGCCAGTCGGTATCACAAACTGCTAGCTTTAGCGGTGCTATCTTATGTAATTGGATCAATACATCCGTAGCTGCGACGTAAAGATTCATGGTCGCTTCCGGGGTTTCGACCATCAATTTCCCGAACAGCCCATCGCCTAGATCTTCGATAAGAAGAAAACCGTTTTCCGCATCGGCGTTATATATTTTCGGTGCGCTAAATCCTTGACGGCCAAGCCATTCGGCGATGAGCATGAAGGGGCGAACGTTTTCGCCCTTGTCCGTGGGCGCGTCCATGAACACCGCAGTTGCGCCGTCTGACCGGGTCAAGCGGTCATAGCGGCGGTTCGAGGCATCCCCTGCGAGTAACGTGCGGGTCGCCTGCCCCCAACCTGCTTGTCGAATGAATACCTGTGCACAGGTTTCCCGCGATGTCATGGTTGCCAAACATCCAGCTTTTCTGACCATTTCTCGTCTATCCAAGTTGCGATGACGTGCCGGGTGTCATCACCTGTCGCTTCAATTGCCAACTCCAGTGCGTGATCGGGCCATAAACATCCAAGGCGGTCAGGCCATTCAACCAAACAGATCGCGTCATGGAATGCATCGCTCAGGCCCAGTTCCTCTATTTCGAAACTGGATGTAAGGCGGTAAAGATCGGCATGCCAGATCGTACCACGCGTGGATTCATAAGTTTGCACCAGCGTAAAAGTAGGCGAAGGGACGTCTTCGGGATGGGTCAGCAGTGACAGGATCAACGCGCGGGCGAAGTGGGTTTTACCCGCACCTACGTCGCCGGTCAGCAGGATTGTATCACCTGATACCAGAACACGCCCGAGCGTTCGGGCAAGCCCGGCAGTATGATCTGCGTCTTGCAGATCAAGGGAAAGAGTTCGCGATAACATGGTGCCAAGGTTACTTGGGCAGACCTATGCGCCGCAAGGCGAAAGAGTTGAACTAGGTACCGTAAGGCGTATCAGCAAAATCCTGAATGACAGCGGGCGCCGTCACCTTTTCTGACATGTGAAACCGAATAAGCGTCGCACCCGCCGTAATTGGCGAAATGCTACAGGTCATTTGTGATCCTTCCGACAGGTACAAAGGCATGCTCCAGTGTTTTCGATCCTCGATGTTGCGGACATAGCTTTCGATCTCTCCCCAGGAAAGGTTTGGTGCACATTTGCGTTTCCAGACCTGCAAGGCATCATAAATGGTGACATCTGCAAAAGTTTTCTCTGGGTCTACCTGCCAAAGCTGCTGATACGCAGCATTGGAAAATGTGAGGACTCCAGCCATCGAAAAGACCGCGATCGCATCCTCTAGGGTGTCCAGCAATGACTGCCCCTGTTCCAACTCGGCGCGAAAGCTTCGGGTCAGGCTGACTTCGGCGCTTATGTCTTCGATAAGAAAAGCCGTCGCACCGTCAGGGTGTGGGCGCCCCCTGACGCGAAAGGTTTGCCCGGTATCCATTGACCAGGTTTCTTCATAACGCCCATCATGCGCAGCCGAAATAAGATCAGAGATCGCCAAGCGCCAGTCGGTATAGTTTTTGGGTTCGGGCATTTTGCGAATTTCACGCAGTCGGTCGAAAAAGCAATGGAGCGTAGGTCGGCTGCTAAGAAACTCTGCGTCTAGTGAGGAAAGATCGACGAGTGCCGGATTAAACAGGGCCAGCTGGTTGTTGCGGTCGAAAATGGCAAGACCGATAGACAGATGGGCGAATGTTTTGGTCAACGTCTGCACAAAGTCGCGGCGCGCCTCTTCGGCGCGGACAAGATCGGTGACGCAGATCGCCTGATAGCACAGCACCCCTTGGATTTCGATATTACTGATTTCGTACCACTCCTTTTTCTGTGTCGATGCAATCCTGACAGATATTCGCTTTGCGGCCTCAAGGCGGACCGGGTCGAACAAGGGTTGGGTACTACAGGGTTGGCCAGGGTATACCCGTTCGTGCAATTCGTGGCAGGCGTTATTGGACCAAAGGATTTTACCCGTTTTATTCGTGTGCCATACAGGAATGCTCAGGCCGGAGGACAGGCATCGCAATAGGGTACGGCTATCCGTTTCAGCAAGAGGGTCCTCTTTATCTGGGTCGAAAACGACGATGCGACATAGGTGCTGATCCCACGAAACCTTAATCTGCCTCGAAGTGGTCGGATCGTCGGCCGAAATATACTGGCTTCCGGCGATACCGGATCTTGGTTCAGTTGGAAACTGGGGAAACATTTCCACCGCGAAATCATAGAGGTCCGACCATTCGTGAAAGCCGGGCTCAAGCGCGCAAAATTCGCCGATGCCATCAGAGGCATGTTGCAACACCCCATGATCGAACAAATACGAGATCTTAGGCTCGCTTTCCTTGGGCGATGCGGTGTCCGAAGTTTTCTCATGGCTTAGCCATAGATAAGCCACTGAGCCGCTCGCTAGAATGACCAGTAATATGCATGTGATATCGAAGGCGGAAATCAATTCAGAACACTTTCATTTATAGTCCAGTGTTTAGACGCTTAAAACGTTAATCTTTCGTTAATGATGATTATAGCGGAGACAATCAGCGCAAATTATATGCGAATTGGTAGGTTTTCACCCAGAGAGGCCGATCCGTTTGTCGTCTGCGCGTCTAGCTGGCGACGTGGCCAGATGACCTCTACTACCGCGCCCAATTCATTAAAGCGGGCGGTGGGGTCTTCCGATCCGTTGGCAAATCGCAGTTCTGCGCCTGATCTTTCAAGCAGCGTTTTCGCGATGAACAGTCCTAGCCCCATACCTTCGTATTCGGGTCGTTCAGACGAGGCGGGTTCAAGCCTGCGGCGGCGCACGAAAGGGTCACCAATCCGCCCTAGAAGATATGGAGGAAAGCCTTTGCCATCGTCAAAAATACGCACGGAGATATGACGGTCTGTCCAATTCGCTTCGACCCATACTGTCGTACTGGCAAAATCGACTGCGTTTTGAATAAGGTTGCGTAGCCCGTGGATAATTTCGGGTTTGCGGTATATAGCGGGCTGATCAATTGTATCGCCGGCAGCAGGATCAATTGAGAACTCTATGGTTTTACCACGCATACGATGTGGTTCGGCGGCTTCTTCCAAAACCGTCATCAACGGGGCTGTGTGCAGATGCAAATCGTCCTTTCCCGCCCTTCCCATGTCTCTCAAAATATCACGGCAACGGTCCGCTTGATCCCGGATTAGTGCCGCATCTTCGGCCAGTTCCGGCCAAGCTTGTAATTCGCTCAGCAGTTCGACGCTGGTCAGTTTGATCGTCGCCAGAGGTGTGCCCAGCTCATGCGCGGCGGCGGCAACGACCCCCCCTAGGTCAGTTAGTTTCTGTTCCCGGGCCAGCGCCATCTGGGTCGCACTCAACGCGTCGGACATCGAATGGATTTCAGTGGTGACGCGCCGGGAATATGCTGTGGAAAATACGATGGCGATGATCAGCGCGATCCAATTTCCGAAGACAAAAATATCAGGAATTTCCATTACGCCGCCATTTTGGGTGATCAACGGAAAGTGATAGGTCGCCAGAATAGACACTAATACTATGGCAGTCCCACACAGCACCACCGTTGAGCGCAGGCTTAGGGCGGTAGCCGAAATTGTAACCGGTGCCAGCAGCAACAATGAAAATGGGTTGTTCAGACCACCTGTGACAAACAGCAAAAAACTGAGCTGGAATAGATCGAACAACACCATTGACAGGTTTTCATATTCCGAAAGCCGCTTGTTTTCCGGAAACACCAACGTTGCAATCAGATTGCCGATGACCGATACACCGATGGCGAAATAACAAAGCCCCAGCTCTAACTGCAAACCAAACAAGCGCTGTGCCACTGTAATTGCAATCAGTTGTCCTGCAATTGCGACCCAACGCAAAACGATCATGGTGCGCAGTCTGATCCAGTTTGCCCGTGTCCGATCGCCCAGTGGTTTGATTGTGGCCTGCGTCATGGGCGCACCTTTTTCAACTTGGTGCTTTGCACCGACAAAATTGCAGCGTAGGTGCCCCCCAGTACGCGATCAAGGGCGCGCTTTCGCTTTGGAGCTTTAAGATGAGACTTGGATGGATAACAGGCTTGATTTTGATTGTGCCTGCTTTGGCGTGGATAGCGTTTGAAATGGGTCTATGGCCGGGCACTGCCGATAAATACGCGCAGTGTAAGAATTCGGCCGTCGCCGGGGGCGACGATTTGGGTGGGCCGTTCGAACTGGTTAATACCAAGGGTAAAACCGTGACCGATAAGGATGTCATCACTGAGCCGAGCTTGGTCTATTTTGGGTATACCTACTGCCCCGATGTGTGCCCGTTGGACGTTAGCCGCAATGCCGCTGCTGTCGATATACTCGCTGAGCGTGGCGTTTCAGCGACGCCGATATTTATCTCTATTGATCCGAAAAGAGACACGCCAACGGTGGTTGGAGAATTTGTCAGCTATATGCACCCCAAGATGATCGGGCTCACCGGTTCGCCGGAGCAAGTCAAAGCGACCAGCGACGCTTACCGAACTTACTACAAGGCGCATGATACAGACGACGACACCTATCTGGTAGATCATACCACCATGACTTATCTGGTAATGCCGCAGGAAGGTTATGTAGATTTTTTCCGGCGCGATATTTCGCCGGAACAGATAGCAGATAAAGTCGCCTGTTATGTCGAAAATCAGTAGAGTATTTGCCTATCTTCACAGAGGGGCATACTCTTTGCCCAAAGAGATTTTCGATTGGTAGCGACGAGGCACGAAATGGTTCAGGAAAATGCGCTTGATCTAGTTGAAGATCGGTCACTGCTGTTGATTGACGACGATGAGCCGTTTTTACGACGTCTGGCCAAGGCGATGGAAAAACGGGGCTTCGACGTGGAAACCGGGGATTCAGTTGCTGCCGGGCGCGCCATTGCCACGGGCCGACCACCTGCCTTTGCTGTGGTCGATCTGCGCCTACGCGACGGCAATGGTCTGGATATCGTCGAAGTGCTGCGCGAAAAGCGACCCGATGCACGGGTTGTTGTCTTGACCGGCTATGGTGCGATTGCGACTGCTGTCGCTGCTGTCAAGATCGGCGCAATTGACTATCTGTCGAAACCAGCCGATGCAAACGACATCACCAATGCCCTTTTGGCGACCGGCGATGATCTGCCCGCACCCCCTGAAAACCCGATGAGCGCGGACCGCGTGCGTTGGGAACACATCCAGCGTGTGTATGAACTATGCGACCGGAATGTCTCGGAAACCGCGCGTCGCTTGAACATGCACAGACGAACCTTGCAGCGTATCTTGGCAAAGAGATCGCCCCGCTAGGGTTTAGATATCATAGCGTTTGCTGATCTTTGTGACGATTTGACCTGTTTCGAGCTCTACGTTTTCATCAATGTGCCAATCGCGGAAACCCCGGCTTTGGTAATAGGTTAAACCGCCGTTGTTATCGCCTCGGATGGTTGCATTGATCCAGACATAGCCAAGCCTTTCGGCGGCCTTAGCCGTTGCGTCGAAAAGCGCCGAACCTATGCCAAGCCCCGTGCGCCCGACCTGCACGAAGCTGGCGATGTCGCAAGCTACTGGGGGCAGTTTCGGATGTGGGCTGATCCATTGAAAGCCGATGACACCCCCCGCTGCGTCGTCCAGCGCGACGTGCCAAGCGCTTTTGTCAGCGGCCAAGGCCATCCAGTCTTTCAGATCTTGCGCGGTGACAGGGCGTACCAACGCGGTGGTGCCGCCTATCGCAATGATCTTGTTCAACAGCTGCGCCATATCCGGCGCATCCAGAGAAAGAGCAGGCCTCACGATGATCATTAAAGTTCTCTCAGTAAATCGTTGTGCCGTTCAGTGAAAGCGACACGGGTTTCGGTCGGGGGGCGTAGAACAATCGCCAACCCTTCCCAGATCGCAGGATCGGGTTTGCCGAAAAACCGCGACGACTCAGCGTGTGAAAATCCCGCGATCTGCGTTGCTTCCATCCAAGCGCTGATTTTGTCAGCTTTCTTGATTTGCTGTTTGACCGTTTTGGGAATTGCAGCCGGCAAACCAAATCTAATATGAATTGCCGCCGTCAAACGCTGGTCCAAGGCAGTGTACTCAGGCCCGACAGCCGCCTTCACCGGCGATATCATATCACCGATCACGTATTCTGGCGCGTCGTGCAGCAACGCGGCCAGCCGCCACTTTGCCGGGGCCTTGGGGTTCAATCGCCCATAGATCGTTTCCACCAATAGCGAATGTTCGGCAACGGAATAGGCAAAATCACCATGGGTTTGCCCGTTCCAGCGCGCCACGAAAGCCAGCCCATGCGCTATGTCTTCGATTTCGATATCGACGGGCGTCGGGTCAAGAAGGTCAAGCCTGCGACCGGATAACATGCGTTGCCACGCGCGGGGTTGCTGCGCCATTGGGTGCCTCTGCATCAAGATAGTGGAACATTTACACAGTTTCCGTGTTCTTCCCATGAAGGAGACAATCATGAAACCTGTAATTTCAACTTTAGTCCTGACCTTTGCAATTGGCGCGGTAAGTGCGCCTGCCTTTGCCGGTGAAGTCTGCATGCCAGCACAGGAATTGAAGGCGTCATTGGTAGATTGGTACGGTGAGGAACCGGTCCCTAATCAGCAAGATGGCAATGTTCAGGTGTGGGCGTCCGAAATGACCGGAACTTGGTCTGCGGTCAAAACCTTATCGGATGGTACGGCTTGCGTT
>TARA_R110002012_G_scaffold20918_2_pt1 | contig 68812 bp, 55 predicted proteins | sample TARA_R110002012 | Tara Oceans TARA_R110002012 (sample SAMEA4396515) | marine metagenome | biome: Westerlies Biome; feature: [DCM] deep chlorophyll maximum layer (ENVO:01000326); material: water (ENVO:00002006), including particulate matter (ENVO:01000060) such as... | depth 40 m
GCCGACATCTACGAGCCCATGTCGAACCTCGAGCAGGGTGTGCCCCAGATCCAGGTGGATGTGGACAAGTACAGGGCTGGCCTCTTCAAGCTGTCCATTGAAGACGTGGTCACTCAAATCAAAGACCAGCTGGAAGGCAAGCATGCCGGCACCATTGAACGGAGCGGCGAAATGCAGGACATCGAAATCAAAGTGCCTGAGGTATCACTGGCCGACCTCGACAATATGCGGATCAAAAGCGGAGAGCAGGAAATTCCTTTAGGTGAGATCTCCCGCATCACGACAGAGTTTGCTACCAACTCCATTTATCGTAAGAACCAAAACCGGGTGGTGCTTATCAGCGCCAGGGTTAACCAGGAAAAGCCTTACGACAAGGTGGTGAAGTCGCTGGAAGACGGCCTTTCAGGATTGACAGTGCCACCCCAGTACAAGATCAAAGTAGCTGGCCAGGAGCTCAAGCGCAGGGAATCGATGCAGAACCTTACTTTCTCACTCATCCTGTCCATTGTGCTGGTGTACATGGTGCTGGCGTCTCAGTTTGAGTCGCTGCTCCACCCCTTCACCATTTTGCTGACCATTCCGCTGGCTGGTGTGGGTGCGCTCCTCTCCTTCTTTATCCTGGGCATGCCTCTGAACATGATGGCCTTTATCGGCATCATCATGCTGGCCGGTATTGCCGTGAACGACGCCATTATCCTCGTCGACAGCATCAACAAGAACAAACGGGACGGCATGCCCATTCGGGACGCTATCCTCGATGCCGGGCAGCGACGCTTCCGCCCTATCGTCATGACCAGTCTCACCACCATTTTGGCCCTGCTGCCTCTCACCTTCGGGTTTGGCGAAAGTGCTGCACTCAGAGCGCCTATGGCAGTGGCCGTCATCGGTGGGTTGGTAACGTCTACCCTGCTCACGTTGATTGTGATCCCGTGTTTTTACGAAACAATCGAAAGCATTGTAGGGAAACTGTCAAATGTAAAACGCCGCTTTACCAAAGCTTCTCATGCCTAACACCGGACTTTTACATACCATCATCAAGCGGAAAGTGCTGGTATCGATGCTCTTCATCGGGTTTTCGGTGATGGGCTATATCTCGTACAACAAACTGCCGGTGGAGCTCTTTCCCAATGTGGAGCTGCCCATCCTCATTGTGCAGGTAAGTGCCGCCTCAGAGGTAGATCCTAAATACATGGAAAGCCAGGCCATTATTCCGCTGGAAGGCGTGATAGGCACCCTGGAAGGCATCGACGAGATCAGCGCCACGGCCGACAGTCGCCAGGGAATGATCTTCATTTCCTTTGTGCAGGGCACCAACACCAAATACGCCTACCTGAAGCTGGAGCAAAAGGTGGCCAGCATCAAGGCGAACCTCACGCCGGAATTTGTCGTCAATATCATCAAGATCGACACCGATCAGTTTTCCAACGCCTTCATGGACGTGCAGGTGCTGGGCGGCGGTGGCGTCGACCGGGTGAGAAACGTGACCGACCAGTACATCTTCGACCGCCTGAGTGAGATCGACGGCGTGGGTGGCGTGGAAGTATTTGGCGGCAGACAAAAGACCGTGGAGATCATCATGGACAACGCTGTGTGCGAAGCCCATGGCATCACACCCAATACCATCAGCGGCGTGCTGTCGCAAAACTCCAACAAGAGTGCCTTTGTGGGGCAGGTAGAGCTCAACGGACAGAATGTGTTTGTGAATGTGACTGCCGAGCTCAAAGACATCAAGAACATCGAAAGCCTGGTGGTATCGGAAAAAGGCCCTTTGCTCCTCAGCGATGTAGCCCAGGTGTTCTTTGGTGTAAAAGAGCAAACCACCCTCAGCCGGGTCAACGGAAAGGATGCCGTGTCCATCCGCTTGTCCAAAGACCGGCAGGCCAACCTGATTGCCCTGTCGGACAAGACACTGGCCGCCATCGACGAGCTCAACGAAGAGCTGGAGCCCATGGATGTGCAGATAGTGGTGCAGAACAACCAGGCCGAGGCGATGAGCAAAAACATCGACCAGATCCAGCAGCTGGCCATTACCGGCGGACTGCTGGCCATCTTCGTGCTGTGGGTATTCCTCCGCCGGCTCAAGTTCATCCTCAGCATAGCCCTGGCCATTCCTATTTCTGTGTATACGGCCTTCAACTTCTTCTACGCCTACGACATCTCCATCAACAGCCTCACACTGATTGGCATGGCCCTGGCCATCGGCATGCTGCTCGACAACAGCGTGGTGGTGATCGAAAACATCTACCGCCATGTGGTGAACAAAAAGCCACCCGAAGAAGCCGTGGTGCAGGGTACCAAAGAAGTGATGCGGTCAGTCATCGCAGCTACTTTGACCACCGTCACGGTGTTCCTGCCCTTTATTTTTTCTACCAACTTCCTGGCGACCACCATTGGCACGCAAATCGGCGTCTCCATCATCTCCACCCTGCTGGTGTCGCTCGTAGTGGCTCTGGTGCTCATTCCCATGCTGGCCCATGCGGCCATCGACAAGACTGACGAGGCAAAGGCGCCTTTGATTAAGAACGCTTCCATTCGTCAGCGCACCATCCAGATGTATATGGTCATCCTGAAGTCGTGCTTCAGAAGGCCCGCCTTTACCATTATCGGCGGCATTGTGCTGTTCTTTATTACCATTGGCCTCAGCCTGCTGGTCAGTGTGGCCAGCCTCAACGAAGTGGAAACCGAGAACATGAACATGTTCGTGACCATGCCCCAGGGTGCTACGCTGGCGTCTACTGATCTGCTCACGCAAAAGATAGAAGAAAAGGTGATGGCCATTCCCGTAGTGGACAAGCTCATCAGCCAGGTATCGGAAGGCAGCTCTGTGCTTACGGTGCAGGTGGTAGAAGGCTTCAACAAACTGGACACCATTTCGGCTGCCGACCTGAGAAACAGGCTCAGTGCCATAGCCGACGACTTTGAAGACCTCGACATTTCTCTCGATGCGCCACCTGCTTCCGCAGGCCAGGACGGTGGCGGCTTCTCTCCTTCCGACGATTTCGAGCGCATGCTGGGCATTGGCAGTGCCTCCGAGCAGGTCATCATCAAAGGCAGCGACTACGAAGCCATGCAGTCCATTGCCAACGACATCAACACTTTCATTGCCAGCCTGCAGTCGGTGGAGCGCAGCACGGTGAATGTGAGCCCCGAGCGGCCGGAAGCCCATATTTTGTTCGACCAGCGCCGCATGAGCGCCAACAGCATCACCCAGCAGGACGTGTCCACCGGTCTCAACGACTTCCAGCCCTCCTTTGCCTCCGGCTCCAACTTTGTGAGCGGCGACGAAGAATTTGAAATCACCATCCGCACGCAGGACCAGGTGGAAGTGGGCGCCAAAGACATGAAGGACCTGCGGGAAATGCCTATCACCAATGCCGCAGGCGCTACTCATACCCTGGCCGACATTGGCTCGGTCATTTACTCCGCCGGGGAAAGCCGGATCAGGCGCCTCAACCAGGAGAAACGCATTGAGATCACCTACAGCTTTATCGACGAAGTGGTGAACTCCGAGTCGCTGCTGGAAGCCTCCCGGCTGGAAATCGACCAGATCGTGGCGGGCATCAATATCCCCTCCGGCATTGTGGCGGACGTGGTGCACGACGAAGGGCTATTCGACGAGTTCTACTTTCTTATTGCTGCTGCCATCATCATCATCTTCATGATCCTGGCGGCTGTGTTCGAATCGCTCTACCTGCCCGTGGTGATCATGTTCTCCATTCCGCTGGCGGCCATTGGCGCCTTTATCGGGCTCACGCTTACCGGCAATTCTTTGCTCAACGCCAACACCCTCATCGGATTCCTGATCCTGCTGGGGGTGGTGGTGAACAACGGCATTATCCTCATCGACTATTCGCATTTGCTGCGCCGCCAGGGCTACAACAAATACAGGGCCCTGATCATGAGCGGTATTTCCCGCATCAGGCCCATCCTCATCACGTCCATCACCACCATTGTGGCCATGCTGCCCCTGGCCATGGGTGAAGCAGAATACGTGGTCAGCATTGGGCAGCCCTTTGCCATCACCGTGATGGGCGGGCTGGCCTTCGCCACCATCCTCACGCTGATTTACATCCCCACCATGAGTGCGGGCTTCGAAAGTGTGCTCGACTGGTTCCGTGGCCTGAAGCCTGTGATCAAGTTTGGCCAAATTGCCCTGATCACTACCCTGTCCATCCTCATCTTCACCCAGATAGAAGGCTTTCTCTGGCAGTCCATCTGGTTCCTGTCGGCGCTGATCCTTGTGCCTGGGGGCACCCATTTTATCATGACCTCCCTGCGCCAGGCCAATGCCAAAATGGTGGGCAAGGACGAGAAAATGCATATTGAGGTGCAAAACCTCACCAAGGTGTATGGCAGGCCCGGCCGCTGGCTGAGAGAATGGAAAGGCAACAAGCACCTGTTCGATGAGCGGGGTGAAGAAATCATCACAGGCAAGAGCATTCTGCAAAACCTGATCTGGCAAGTGGCCCTCATGGGCTTCCTTGTCTATTTCATCTATTTCTTCCTCGACAAAGCCTTCTGGCAGCTGGTGTTCATGATCGGCCTGCATGCCCTGCTCCTTTCCATCTTCCACGATGTGGAACAATGGGCCGATGGCAAGCGACCACGGCTGTTCAGCTTCCTGGGCGGACTCCTCTACTGGGTCTTCCCTGTCGTGAGTGCCCTGTACCTCTATGCCGATATCCAGGTGAAAGGCCTGGGCATTGTGCTGATCGTCGGCTGGTTCGTGGGCTTGTTCCTGGTGCGCATGGCCAATAAGCTGAAAAAGAAACCTGTGGATCCGCAGCAGCTCACTGGTCGCTTCAAAGGCATCCGGCGCTTGTACTGGCAGCTGATCCTGGCCATTCCGTTTGTGAAGCCTAAGAAGTCGCAGTTCAAAGCGCTGAAGGGCGTGAGCCTCACCATTGAGCAGGGCATGTTTGGTTTGCTGGGGCCCAATGGCGCCGGCAAAACCACCCTCATGCGGATTTTGTGCGGCATCATGGACCAGAGCTATGGCAAAATCTGGATCAACGGCCACGACACCACGCTGAAGCGGGAGGAGCTCCAGGGCCTTATCGGCTACCTGCCCCAGGCCTTTGGCACCTACGAAAACATGACGCCCTACCAGTTCCTCGACTACCAGGCCATCCTGCGGAAGATCAGCAACAAGAAAGAAAGAGAAGACAGGGTGCAGTACGTGCTCAGGGCCGTGCACATGGACGAGCACCAGCACAAAAAGATTGGCTCCTTCTCCGGCGGTATGAAGCAGCGCATAGGCATTGCCCAGATTTTGCTTCACCTGCCCAAAATACTGGTGGTGGATGAACCCACGGCCGGTTTGGATCCTCTGGAGCGCATCCGCTTCCGCAACCTGCTGGTGGAGCTGAGCCGGGAGCGCATTGTGGTGTTTTCCACCCACATCATCGAAGACATTGCCAGCAGCTGCAACCACCTGGCCGTGCTCATTTCCGGTAATATCGAGTACAACGGCAGCCCCACCTCCATGGCGGAGCTGGCCAAAGGCAAGGTGTGGGAGTTTCACCTCTCTCCTGAGCAGTTTGAAGAAGAAAAGAGCCACTATGTGATTGTGCACCATATGCGGGAAGGCGACAAGATCCGGGTGAAATGCCTGGCGGGTGAGCAGCCCCGGGCCGACGCCACGCCGGTGCGGGCCAACCTCGAAGATGCCTACCTGTGGTTAATGAAAAGTAAAAACAACAAGAAGAATGAAGAGCTACCTGTTTCTGCTGTATAGACTGATCACCTACAATATCAAGGTGATCTTCGCCAACAAGTTTGTGTACTTTGTGGTGGCGGCCTTCCTGTTTTTTGGGTTTATCGTGCTCATTGCCATCTTCGACGACCCCAACTTCAACGAGGCTGTTATTTACGGCTTCCTTGTGTTCCCCGGCCTGCTGCTTATCTTCTACCCCATGGCCTATGGCATTCAAAACGACGACGACTCCAAAATGCTGGAAACCATCTTCGGCATTCCCAATTACCGCTACAAGGTGTGGCTGGTGCGTTTTGTGATCACCGCCGGCGTGGCAGCAGCTATTCTGGTGGTGCTGGCAGCGCTGGCCAACTTCACCCTGCTCCGCTTCGACATACTGCCAATGCTGGGCCAGGTCATGTTTCCAATTGTCTTCCTTTCCTCGGTGGCCTTTGTGGTGTCTACCCTCATCCGCAATGGCAACGGCACCGCCATCGTGATTGTGATCATTGCTTTTATGTTCTTTGTGTTTGCCAACCCGCTGCAAAGCAGCCCCTACAACGTATTCCTCAACCCCTTCAGCGAACCCCGTGACATGAGCGAGTTCATCTGGACCACCATTATTTTTCGCAACCGCCTCTACCTGCTGGTAGCCACGAGCCTATGCCTGTTGTACGGGATGTATAATCTGCAGTACAGGGAGAGGTTTATTTGAGGGATCTAGTCGGTTGGTATACAACAATAGTACTTTCGAAGCACCAAACACCACCTGACCGTCATTGCGAGGGAGTAGAATAAATGGCTATCTATTTTACCAGTCATCAAACGACCGAAGCAATCTGTTAGTTAGAACCTAGAACCATACAGCATACTGAAAGCTACTTTTCAGCCTCAAGCCGAAGGATGAAATTCACAACCATTTTTTCATTGCTGGTCAGTCGATCTGATACATTTTTATAGGTTGGCTTATAATACATGAGATGGTTCAGATAGTAATTTTCTAATTCCTTATCGGAGAACTCAAAGTCATATTTGGCGAAAAAGTAGTTTCTCACCAGCCTTAACTCATTTTTATCTAAGCGACTTAGCGGTGCCAGGCTTTCGAACGTATACATATAGCCTGTCTCCTGATACTGCTGCTTATCAGTGTCCACAATGAATTTTGGCCCAATAGTATAAAAGCTTATGGACTGCGTAATATTCTCACCTCTCGGCACATTCACAATCGGCACTACCAAATGATTTCTTCTTGTTCGTGATACTACCAGCGTATTATTAGTTACCACGTAGCTTTCGTAGAAATAATAAGTGGCATCTTCGGCCCAGTCTTCATAAAATGGTTTTATGGTCAACACATCCTCAAAACGGCCGTTGAGTGAATACAATAGTATTTGCCTGGTAATTCTTCCAAGCGGATCGTTTTGTTGCAGATCGTAAGCAAGTAATACGTGATTATCTAAAACAATGGCTGTGTCTGGCATTAACGTATATTCATTTTCCAAGTCAGATGAACTGAGATTCTTCATATAAATCCTGCTGTAAAACCTTTTGCCATCACTGTTTTTCATATTCAAAAAATCAATGAACTCAGAAAACTGCTCTTCCGATTCAAAAGAAACATTTTGCGACTGGGCTAAAGAAGCACTAAAGAGGAATCCAAGGAAAACTATGGCAGAAAGTAACCGCATATGAATTCTGGCATTTGATACGATTGAAAATAAACAATTACATGAAATAGCCATAAGGAAAGTCCATACCCAGCGGAATGAATAAAGTCGGAGAATAGTCGACTATCGCTTCCAAAAGGTTTTGGCTATTCCATCTGGCCCCTAAAAAGTAAATTTTATACAGATGAAATTGACCACCATTATCTTCCGCAACCGCCTCTACCTGCTAGCCACAAGCCGATGCCTGCTGTATGGAATGTACAATTTGCAGTTCAGGGAGATGTTAATTCAGCTTTTTGACTCTTCGGAAGTTGCATTTTCAATGCTATTTAAAATCTCTTTTTTGTGCTCCTCAATCGATTTACGATCTATTATTCGTCGATAAAAAATCCTCCCAAGTAAAAATTCACTCAGAGCAAGCATACTTGTGAACGCTATTTTAACTATTTCCTGGCGGAGAGACGGTAACGTTTCGGCCCAGTTTAAAAACCTTGCAATGTAATTGAAACTATTGTTTTGAAATGCAAAAGCCAAGACCACTATTATCACAACGAGGATGCCGAGCGCAAAAGACACCCAGCCAAAATTCTGCCATTTTTTTAAAGTCGCTGTGGCTAAGGCTTGATCTGAGATGCCTTTCAAAGACTTGTATTTTTCTTCAAAATGAGCTGCTTGGCGGGATAAATTACTAATCTGAATCTTATCATCTAAAGTATATTGGTTTACCTGTTCGGTCGGCGCTTCATTTAATTTCTCAATTGTCTTTTTTAGCGACTTTAAACTCAATTCAAGATTGCTTACATCTGTTTTAAGATCTTTTTCTTTGGTCTTGAGCGTGGTGTTTTCGATATCAAACTCCAATTTCTCAACTTCAAGGCGGATATTTTTTTCCTTTATTTGGGCTAGTTCAGTCTCTTTCTGCTGTTTTTCAATGAGAATTTGTTTGTAGTTTTTTTGCAGTTCATTTTCTACAAATACCTTAATATCTTCTAAGCTATCTTCCTCCTTCTTTTGTCGAAATTCATCTAAAAAGAAATCATTTGTCAAACACTTAATAATGAAATCATCGTCATCGATTCCCAAGGCATGAAAGTCTGCCAATGCAAGTTGAACGGTTCTACTTGCTGCCCTGTTGTCTTCAAAAACAGGAGATGATACTGCAGAAATAAAGGCCTTTCTATAATCGCTACTTTCTAGAGGTAAATACTTATAAAGTTTTTTTAAGAGGTATGTAGGTGTGAAAAAAGTGGGAACAAATACATCTTCGTTTAGATATTTCTTCTTTAGAGAGAATCTATCAAAGTCAATCAGAACCTTGTCTAAAGTCAACCCATAAAATCGATTTGACATCAAATCATTTGAACTTGCGTTCGGTAGAGCTTCCCTCTTTTCTAAAAGGATTTCTCGTATAAGTACGTCATGTTCTACCTTATAAATGTCTTTTTCCTTCCTTTGCTGCAGATTTTTCTCTGCTCTCGCTTCATTTTTTATTTGTTGAAACTTATTATATTCGGAAAGCTGGTCTTTGAAATTTTCGGATGACAGGATTTGATCATACTCTTTCCTGTCTATTTTGATTCCAAGTGAATCCAATATTTCAACAGCTCTTTTGAGTTTTTCCGTAGGGTGTTTAGCTGCGTTTCCAAACTTGAGGTACTCTTCGTAATAACTTGAGGTGTAGGAATCTATTCTACCACTTTTCATGCCAGCCTCAATAATCTTCTTACTAATATCAGCTTTGGAGACTAAATCCTCCAGTTCATTCTTTGTGCGTTTTAGCTCATTGTATGTCTTGTTAGTGTAATAAATTGAAATATTTAATGATTGGGAGTTTTCCTTTATCAGCTTCATTAGCTTGATACAAGCTTCATTACTTGTATGCATTCTCAAGTTTAGTACAGATAATAATACGTTAGTATCTAAATACAGATCTAGGTTGACAGGATTGATATTCTGAATTTCGTTAAACAATTCCTGAGAAAGTCCAAGCGCAAAAAAATATTCAGTTTTATCAGCCAGCCGCTCCAAAAACAACTCCTCATCGTCTGTAAGTAGCGAAGGAAATTCCTTTACATATTGTTCGAAGTGCCTTTTGTGTTTGCTGTCTGCTATCTTTGATATGGCACTGTCAAGAATCTTCTTTCTAGAAGCAATGTCGAAGTCATGACCTGAGTCAAATGGCTTAAATAAATTGATTGCCGCTTTTCCATATACATAGAAACATTCATTAATGTAGTCAATGAGTATTTTATGAATTTCTTCAAGCACCTCAAAAGGAACATCTCCTTTACATATACGCTTGTATGAAGTTTGAAATTGTGTAAAACCCTTTTGCAAAACGGATCGGCTCTCAAGTTGTTTTTTCGAAATTTGATCAGCAGATTCTTTAGCAATTTTGATTGCGCCCTTTTCTTGAATAATTATTCCTTCTTCGAGCAATGTGGTAGCTATCTCTTCAACCTCACCTTTATTTAGAGCGATTTCATACTCGAGAGATATGTATTCTAAAAGCTCATCGATACCTGCCGCTTGACCAAGGCTGAATAGTGTGTATTTTATTATGGAGCTTATTGATTCATCTCGTTTCTCAGTGTTTAGTACTGACAAAACGTCGATAATACGATTTATCTTCGACATTTTTTCCTTATTAGGTATCCTACAAATTTAACAAATTTATGGATTCAGATGAGGCAAAATAATAACCTATTATAGGAAAATATCTTTTAGATAGTACCCCTATTGATTGCTGGCCGATCTCAGAGCATTTTCAGTTGATTTAATATTTTGCCTTACAAGCAAAATAACACCTGTGCGGCAACGGCCTGCTGGAATCCAAGGTGTCGGTAGGTCGGCTGATAGCCGGGAATAACCCCCAGTTTCTAATCATCTTTTAATGGGTGTCTTCCTGTTGGTTGGAGTTTGGGGTCAAAGCCCAGAGCTTCAGTCGCAGTGTCAAATCTTACTTTTGCCCTCAAAATTATCCCAACAAAAAAAGGCCCGAAAGCCTTTTTCATCATCTTAACCGGCAGTGAAACTGCTCACTTCCGGGGCTTTTTACGCCGGGTCTTTAAAAGTTGGCGTTGAGTCCTGGTTTTCCGGCCAACTTTTCCGGAAAGTTCGCCATCTTTTTTCAACTCTTCACCAACTTTTTCAGGCCCCAAATCAGGGAGTGCTGCCGTTAGTCGGCTCCGGTGGCATGGTGCCGTTGTTGATCCGCTTAAAGTCAGCTGCCTGGAGCGTTCTCATAAAAACTTTGCCTGGTCTGAACCTTACCTTGGCAGCAGCAATATGGCTCTTTTTGAACTCTTCGGGGCTGGTGGCTCCCTCCGACTTTACGCTGGTGTAAAAAGTACCTAGCTCCCCCAGCCTGACGATCTTGCCATCGGCAAGCATTTTGGGGATCATGGTAAGCAAAGCTTCCACCACAGCCATGCTGTCGGTAGGTGTTACAGTAGATCTTTCAGCGATTTCCTGCGAAATACCCCGCTGGTTGACTTCTCCTGTGGCGTTCACTACGGCATAGAACTTTGCCGGTGCACTCTGGTCAATGGGATGAAAAAAGACCTTTGTCCCTCCGATCATTAAAGGGGTTACTCTTGCAGGGTGGTGAGAGTAACCCCTTTAATTATAGCATTTGGCTTCGGAAGGGTGCGCCAGGCGAGGGAAGTATGCTCGGTTTCAGAAAAGCTATTGAGCTCCGAGCTGCGGAAAGCCGCATCAAAGACTACAAAAGTTTTGTCTTTTAGGCGTAAGGCAGCGGTGCTGCGAAAAACCTGCGCTGGCTGGGCTCCCAAACTTTTGTAGTCTGGGCGGCGTTGGCCAGCTTGCACTATTAAAAAACCTTTATCGCTCCGGTCATTAAAGGGGTTACACTTGCAGGGTGGCGAGAGTAACCCCTTTAATCAGAGCATTTGGCTCCGGAAGGGTGCGCCAGGCGAGGGAAGTATGCTCGGTTTCAGAAAAGCTATTGAGCTCCGAGTTGCGGAGGGCGGCAACAAAGACTACAAAAGTTTTGTCTGTTAGGCGTAAGGCGGCTTGGCTGGCAGCGGCGCCACGAAAACCCAGCGCTGGCTGGGCTCCCAAACTTTTGTAGTCTGGGCAGCTCTGGCCAGCTGGTTTAGGCAGGAACTCTGTCTCGCTGCCAGCGGAACCCCATTTTAGCACTGGAACTCAATCAAATGATACTTTCGACAAGCTTGGTTAGCCCGCTACTTTCTTTCCAGGTTGTCAGCTTTTTCATCAGCTTGTGATCCTTGGTCAGCAACTCCCGGTCGTAAATTGTTTCTTTCAGTAGCTCAAGCAGCTTTTTGAGATTCCGAACCGGCTCATCCGGCAATTCAGTAAGACAGGCCTTTATCAGGTCGAACATGGCTCGTTTGTGCTTTGTGGAAATGGTGTAGATAGTCAACGCCAAATCAGAGAACCTTTTCACCGGTGCTAAATTGCCTTCATAAACCTTTCCCACGGCACAGCCCACCTGTTCGCTCCTGATGGTGTTCGTCGTCACACCTGTCACCCAAAGCTCCCCAGCAATGGTTCGGGCGGTTTTATCGGAGCAGGTCATGATAATACCCAGGAATTCATTAGGCGTATCGCCCCAGTCTGACCAGATGGTCGCAAGGTATTCCAGTGTCCTGATCACCGTCCTTTTTTCTGTTTCTGACGTTAACGGGTCATACCTCAATGCTTTTTCAGCCACCGAGACTAGCAGTGGGGATGGATGGTTGGGTATTAGAGAGAAAAAGCGCTTCACATCGTTGTCCACTGCAACCATCCACTTTTCCTTAATCAGCTGGCTACCGTACACTGATAGCGGGATTTCGGGTTGCTCCTGCTTTGGTTTCAGCAACCCAAAAAATCTTGACGGAGGTGGTGGCGTGTCGATTTGCTTTGGACGGTGTACACGAAGCTCCGTTCTGGTATTGTCGAACTCTACACTTTTGCCACGCTGGTAGTCGTAGCGTCTATCTCTGAATCGGTAGGTTTGAACGCTCCAGTTAAAAACACCGGTATAGTAGTCTTCGTGGAGGCGCCCTGACGCAGTTTTCAAAAGACGCTCTGGAATAGGCTCGTTCCTGGCGATAGCCGACACGAGCCATACCTGAGGGTTCCGAACTTCGTCGGCACGAAAGTCGTCGGCTCCAAAATGATATTTTAGAAGGGCTCCTAATTCCCCCTCTACCTTCTCTACTCCATCTGGCAGCACGTCAGGCTTGCGGCAACGGGCTAATGCTACTTGCAAATCGGCTTCACTGACATCGATATTTTGCTTTTGGTGCTCCACTATTCTTGCCACCAGCACGCTGCCATCCACCCAGCAGGGGAAGTGCGTAGGTGTGGAAAGTAAGGAAGGTAGCTGGTTTTTCTTGACCCTGTTAAGTACCAGCAGGCATAACTCCCTGAAAAGAAAGTAGACCGGCGTCATGTCTTCCGTATGCCAATATTCTAAAGGCAATATGCGCTGCTTATAATACTGTGTGTTTTTTGCTTTGTCTAAGTCCTTCTCTCTTGCCTCTTCGATCATCTTTCCAAGTGCAGGGGCCTGTGACGGGTGCCGGGCGGCCAGCACTTCACAGTATTCCAAAAAGAAAACAGCCATGATATTATCCACATATAGGGTGCTGGCGGTCCAGTCGCCTATCAATTTCTTAATGGCTCTTTGGAGGGCAGGCTCCAGCTTGTCAGTATCGCCTTCAAGCAGTTTGTTGTGATTTTGCATAATACCTGCCAGCAGCAGGTCAAAATGGTGCGGGTCATTGTTGTCAAACGCCTGGCTGGCCAGAAAAAGAAATTCATCGAACCCTTCGGGCACTTCGAATGGCTCAGGCGTTTCCTCTATGAAATCGTCCGTTACATCTTCCAAATCTTCCTGGTGCAATGGCACCTCCATACTGTCGGCATTCAGTGCATTGGAAAGTATTGCCCTGGCATCCACCATCAGCGTTTCCTGGTATGGAGTAAGATCGTCAATAATTGACGAATAGTTGCCGCCGTATTTCTCAATAAAACGTGCCGCCCTAACCTGTAAGTCATTATCCTGCTGAATGAACGCCTGCACTACCTGGCTACAGAGCTCCTGCTGCAACTTTGGATTCTTCTTCGCAAGGCGATCCAGGATAATCAAGCACGATTGTACAATCGATTTGGTGTCACTACTTAACAGCAGACCACTATTAACTATAAACTCCTGAGCACTGAAGCCAGGCTTATCCTGTACCTTTTTGATTAGCTTTAACGAGCTATTGATGATCTTGCTGTGAGGTGATGAGAACTGGGCTAAAAGCTCAGCCTGCAGCGCCATGATCTCATTGTCGGAAGGTTCCAGATCGAACAAAAGGCTGGCAAACCACCCGGACGCATTTTTATCAAAGTTCCTGTTCATGGCAAGGACGGTTTCCTTCAACAACCGATTTCGGTCAATTCTCTTTTCGTCCACGAGTTGCTTGAAGGCACCCCGCCAGGGATTTTTTCCTCCATGATTTTGAAATTCGTAGTAATTGTCAGACCAATGCAGGTTAGATTGATATTCAAAAAGATGCCAAATATGCTTTTCCAGGGTGATGGGGTATTGCCAAAGGCGCTCAGGTCTGAAGTATCTAATTTTCCAGTTCTTGGGGTCACTGTCAACCAACACATTGGGCAAAGTACGCACCACGATTTCCGGACCAAGCTCCACATAACCCTGCTTTTCCAAATCAGTTAGCTCTATATAACTGAGTCTGATATATGCCCATACCTCACTCTTAGCATCATTCACATACGATTGAAACCAGGAGGGGCAAAAAAGCGGCAATATTTCATCCAACAGATCTTTGGTCAGAAAATTATGTACGCCCCAGTTCTTACTAAACTCTTGAAACGACTGACAATAAAAAGAGCCAATTGACCATATCGTTTTTTGCTTATCGGTGCCCTTCGGGGTAGTAGATTGTTGGTAAGAGAACCCACTGGAAGTTACCGTTTTGGTGTTGTACTCCCACACATAGTTGAGTTCCTTCAACTTGGGCAACAACTGCTTTCTTTCTTTGGCCTCCAGAGAGGTGAGAAACGGAATAATCTCAGATACTTTTTCTTTTAAGAGGATATCTCCGAAACGTTCAATATGGTTCATACTATTGTTCTAGCAGTTTCTTTTTGGTAGCCAATATATGCTTGCATACACCACGTTGGCCTTGATGTTTCGCAAACCAAGTGCAGGTACACCGGCTTTGTTCACCCTGGATCAGTACGGTATGATGCACGCCAGTACCTTCCACTCTGGCCTCGATGCGATGGTCTTCTTTTGAAATGATGGTTACCTTATCCTCTTCAAGCAACTTTTCAGCTCCCTTTAAGCGAGGATTCAGGCTGAGGATACGCTCTGTTTTGAAAGGAAGGCGCCTGTAGAAGTATTCGTTATCGTCGAGATCAAAGCCGAGCAAGCCCATGGCAGCCATTCTGGAAGAAATACTTTTCAACTCGTCTACTGTCAGCGATTCTTCGATAGCCAGCAATGTGGGGTTAAAGGATTGGTTGGCATAGCTGTAATTGTCCATTTTTTCAACCCAGGTCTCAGGAATCTCTTCCACCAACGATTCTAAGGCAGCCCCCTCTCCGGAAAAACCCCTCCAGGGGTCACGGCTAAGAGAAAGCGAAAACCGAACCATTCCAAAATATAGCTGCCAGGTGGTAGATTGCATATCAAGGCGGGCAAACACACGGAGCTTGTCGGCCAGGGGCATAAGTTGCTCAAGCAGCCTGAGTCGATGAACGCCTCCAACACAAATGGCATCTTTGCTCGCCATTGGCGAGAAGATATACTGGGCTCCTCGTTTAATTAGAAAGTAGTCGCCCTTCACCTTGCCTTTAGGAATACTCTTAAACAGTTGCAGGGCCTGTGGCCTACTTAGAGAAAAACCTTCTTCGGTGTCGGCAAGATAAATTTGTACGGTGGTTAACCCCTTGATCCACTTAAGGGGTAAGGGCACCTTACGTTCTACGACCTTCTCTCCTTCCCTGTGTATTCCAACCTCTTTTTGTCCCACCGACAACAACACCTTTTCCTGCTTCTTCACCATGCTGAGCGCATTGATCATCGGCTGATTGAAGTCGACATTGGTAGTGCCGTTCTCTAAAAACTCACCGTCGAGGCCATCAGGAAGAACGTCTACCCTTGCATAGGCGCTGGCACAATGTGAAAACCCCTCAAACCTGATTTTTTCATTACCAGAAGTAACAATAGGGTCTTTGAGCTGCGCCAATTGAAACGGAGAGAGGCTAAAACTCGACCTGACTACATTGCTGAGTGTTATCAAACAACGGGACACATGATAGGGGTCGTTTAACTTTCCCCAGAAAAAACAGGGGCTGCTTCCTTTTTGGACTTCGTTGTACTGAGCGAGAAATAGCTCTTCTTTGGAACCGCTCTGGATCAGCGCAGAGGGGCGCTGATAGGAATAGGTAATATTTTCTGACATAGCTGACTTTCTTCGGCCTAAACTAAAAAATATTGACCAACCACCTATGTAGATAATACAAAAATCACCATTTCGAAGTTGGAAAATTGCCGGAAGTGACGTTTTTATCAGCCCATTTAATACACGTGCTCGTAAAGTAAACACGAAAGTCCTCACAGGCTCTATGAATAAAGACTTTTGCCGCTCCGATCATTAAAGGGGTTACCCTTGCAGAGTGGCGAGAGTAACCCCTTTAATCAGATGCCGTTCTGCAAGGGTGTTGCTACTTCGCTATCCTTACTTCGTAGGTAAAGAGGTAATCGCCACTATTTCTCACATGCAGGGCATAGGTGCCACGAGCAGGGAAAGTGTGGGTGATGTTGTACAGTCCGTCTGCTTCTGGAGTCACCTTTGGGCTGAGGTCAAGCACATGGCTTCCCTGCACAATTTGTAGGGTCAGCTCTTCTGGTTGAATCGGAGCACTGAAACGAAAAGTTATAGGAACTTTCCTCGTAGCGGCAACATTAAAAGTGGCTGGCGCTACGGGAAGAATTTCCTGACCAATACCATCGTTGTAAACCAATGGCCCGTTAAGGTAAGAGGTCAGGCTGGGCTGGGCTTCCATCAGCAGCCAGCGGGTGTCGAGCGGGTAATGGTTGCGCACAAACAGCTCCGGCGGCGTGAGAAAATAAGCCTCTCTGAATTGCTTGATAAACAAGCCCTGCTGTGTATCGATGGTGCCGCTCGACCAGGTAGCATCACATAAGTACCACTGGCCGCTGAGCTGCACGGCATTCCATGAATGATTGGGCACTCCAGGCCCACCAATATTAGCTTCAGCATTACGGCCGTAGCCATCTACGATAACACTCTCAATGTCGGCATGGTATGCCAGCTCCCGGATCAGATAGGCATAGCCTGTGCACACTGTTGAGTGCTGCTGAAGCAGCCTTTTAAACACCTGCGGCGCAAATTTCCTGTTCCAGTCGTCAAGGGCATCCGCATCGTTGAGTAGCTTTTTTCTTTTGGCCTGGTTGCGTTCGAAGTAGTCGAAGTCGTTGTCAATATTATTACAGACCCAGCGGTAAATGGCCCGGAACTTCTCAAGGTCATTGGTGAAGGGATGCGTGAGCTTATGCGAAAGATCGTTGAGGTTCGCCAGAGAATAACCGTGATAAAGACGAGCCACGCTGTCGGCTCTGGCAAAATCCACCTGCGCTATCGTTGGTGATTGTGCCAATAGCTGCATCGTTGCCAACAAGCAAGCCCCAAAAAGGAGCATTCGCTTTAAAACAGGCTGGCTACTTTTTGCCATGCGCTTCGGAAGGGGTTTGATTTGGTTGCGTAAATGTGGTCAATAGATAATTGCCCCATAATCATGGAGCAAAACTTCAAATTCAGTTCAAGGGGGACTTCAAGATTTGATGCTGCATTCTTGGGGACAATATACTCCTGAGTGTTATATCCTATGAAGCTAAAAACAAGGACATCGCTAGGCATCAATGGTTTAGGAAATACAAATTGTCCATTAATATCGGAAACAACTCCGGTTGTGCTACCTTTTAAGACAACAGTAATCCCTGCAAGAGTTTCCTTTGTTTCATTATCAACTATGGTTCCCTTCACCGTATATCCTTCCGGCTTCACCACACTCTTTTCCTCCTTGCTATCTTTACTCTGCAGATCCTCAACCTCTCCTTTTCCAGAAACAGTCTGCGCATCGGCCCTTCCGCTTTCAAACATCAGCAACGCCGTGAGAAATCCGGCTTGCAGCCATTTCCAACCTGCATGCGTGGTCGGTGCTGTTACCTGGGCATATTCTTTGAGTTGCGTCGGGTGAAATCGTCCGCAGGTGTGGGACTGGTGGTCGCTGAAATACCGGAGAATTTCCTGGTCGTTCATTTTCGTAAAATCAACAACAGTCTTTTGGCACGACTGGCAAAACCCGCCTTCGGGTGTGGTTTGGAAGTTGGACCAGTTTTCAGTGCATGGACTGGCAACTGACAGAGAGAATTGCTGTTTCATACTCTTTAGTTTCACGGTTGGTTAATATACAACAACCGAGGTGATTCGTCCACTTACAAAGAACAAAAAACCACCCTCACAGTTTTAATTTCAAATGAAGACGCTGAACAGAAACAGGTGGATCATGAACCGCTCGCCTGCAACTTAGACCTACCTGTTCCAATAAAACTGATCCCGCATGTCGACCAGCGCTCTGTTAAGTTCTGCAACATCGGGGAACTCGGGCAATGCCGATGTCGCATAGGCAACTTCAATCTCGCCAATTTTCTCCTCAGCCCGCTGCAGCAAGTCATCATACTGAAACTCTCCCGTCTTTATAATGAGCAGGTACTCTCTGTCATGCCTTCGCACATGGAGCTTCCCTTCTCTGCCAATTTCTTCGCACATAGTCAGCAGTCTAAATGTGTGCATCATGTTCTTGGCATCATAATTCTTACCGTGCTGGAGGGTGTTTTGATACCGTACATCATTTCGTTTTTCTGCCCACTCCCAGTATTCTTTGTACTCTTTACAATGTTTTGAATAGCCAGATTTATTAAAGGACATTATGGCAATTGGGGCTTGACCTGATGGAATTGGGCTAAGCGTAATATCATTAGCATCTGGTCCGCTAACAATGCCTTTAAACTCCCCCGACCCCTGATAAAGTCCATATACTTCATGCATATGAGGAATATTAGCGACGCCGCATTCAGTTTGGTTAATACCATTTTTATTCAGAAAGTCTATCACAGGAATTGAGCCCTGTCCTTGCGCTACAAAGCAGAAGTCCAGCACGCTTTTTCGATCTTTTTCCACTGGATTAAGAATCTTCTTATTCAGCCCCTTTGCCTTTCGTACCTGTGTCATGGCATATCCTCCGAAGCTTTCTTTACACTGCTTCGATAATAAATCCATCTCTCTCAAACGCTTAAACAGTGGATGAATTTTCAGTACCGAATCATCGGGTGTATAAAGCATTTCCAGCATATTGGGGTTACTTCTGGCCAGCAATTCAACAAAGCGTTTTAACTCGTAGTAAACCGTGTCATTGGTGGCGTCGCTTACCTGTTCGACATAATTTAGCCCATAGTAGTCCACTTTGGGCAAAATGAATACCCCCTTAATGTCTTCATCAGAGGTTGGGGTGGCAAGTCCATAAGCGTGACTTCCACTTAGGCACTCAAATATGATGATGTCTCTGGCTCTTAATTCTTCGATTGACATTATTCGGCCTTCACGGTTTTTCGATAAAATTCCTCCAATTTATCAAAGTCGCCTTTTCCGGATGACAGTGATGGGAAAGCAGTTTCATTCTGTTCAATCACATCCCGCAGAAAGTGTAAAATGACTGGTTCCTGAGGATGAAGATAGTCTTCTTTCTGCGTGGCTTTGAGCTCGATAAGCGACATTATTTTATCCCGAACTTCTTCACCGGCAACACTTAACATTTTTGTTATTTCAATATGAGGAACGGAGCCTTTTTCCCGAATCCAGGCACCTGCAATAGCAGTTCGAAGCGCATAGAAATACTTTTTCAGCTTTACTTCTTCGCTACTACACGCCTCGAGGTATTTTTTTGACATGCTCAGATAATGATGCATAGTAGCGACTGGTGAGAAGCATTGAGCTGCTACCTCCCGTATGCCTGATAGGAAGGTGGGGTCGGCTTGATAGACTATGGGAGACTGAATCCATTCAAGAATGGGTGCGTTGGATTTCCAGAGCAGTTGTAATGCTTTTTTGATCTCCCACCCTCCGATGTCCAGTTCGTCATTAATGGGAAGGTTTATTGTATCCTTTTTATCTGTTAACGACAGGTGCCAGTCGAGGCTATGGGCGTAGATGAACCGTACATCATAGTCGCTATTTGGCGAGGGAAAGCCCCATGCACGAGATCCCGATTCGCACGCATAAAGTACCCTTATATTGTAATCTTGCTCTATTTGAGTAAGCTTTTTCCTGATCAAATCTTCCATGTTTTCAAGAATACGATGAATGACCGATTAAAGTCAACTAAGAGTTTAAAAGTTTCTTTGCACTTGAGAAAACCTATTATGGAAATGATCGGTCATTGGTTCGGGCCTCTTACCTCTTTAAAAGTTCACTCAGTGCTATTTCAAGTTTCGGATACTGAAACTCGAACCCGCTTTCTTGCAACCGCTGGGGAACTACCCATCTGCTTTTCAGTATCAGTTCGGTTTCCGTTTGGATGAGCCATGCACCCATCTTTAACATCCATGCTGGCATAGGCAAGCCAAAAGGTCTGCCTACCGCTTTTCTGAGAAGCCTCGTCACTTCACTATTAGGTAAAGGGTGAGGTGCAGCAGTGTTATAGATTCCATTTGCTTGTTCATTTTCAATTGCATAGTCAACAATCCTGGCAAAGTCCGCTTCGTGTAGCCAGCTGAAGTATTGGCTGCCCCTGCCCTGCTTTCCACCCATTCCGAGCATGGCGAGACGCTTCAGAGGTTGTAAAGCGCCACCGTCTTTGCCCAGCACAATGGCTGTTCGTAAGGCTACTTTGCGGATACCTGGTGTGTTGGCATCAAAGAAGGTTTGTTCCCACTTCTTGCACACATCGACGGAAAACCCTTCGCCCAACTCTCCAGTTCCCTCATCCATGGGTCTGTCGAGTGCATGCCGGTAGATAGTGGCCGAGGCTGCATTGACCCATACTTTTGGCGGATTTTTCAATTGGCTGATGGCTTTGCCGAGTAGGTAGGTCGCATCTATTCGGGTATCGTAAATCAGTTGTTTGTTACTTTCCGTGTAGCGGCAGTCGACTGATTTTCCGTTGAGGTTGATGAGCGCCGTGGCCCCCTCCAGCTGGTTTGCCCAGTACCCCAAAGTGCGGCCGTCCCATTTGAAGTACTGCACCCGAGCCGTATTTAGCTTATGTGTTCTTGATAGAATAATGACTTGGTAACCTTTGGCAGCGAAATGGTTGACCAATACGCTGCCCAAAAACCCAGACCCGCCGGCAATGATGATCTTTTTCATAGAGAAGTAGTTAAGATGATAATGAGGACGAGCAACCGATACAATACCCAGGTAGCAGACAGTGTCGATGGCAATTCCAATATTTTCACCCTTCTTATGTGCTCAGCAAGCATAAGGGCAGCCACAAAAAGGAAGTAGATGGCGAACACCATCGGGCTATCGATCCATCTGGCAACAGCCAGCGCAGGAATGAGTAGCAGTGCACCACCCAGCGAAACGGTCATCATGTTCCCGATATAGTGGATGATTCTGTCTTTTTTCACCACTGCGAGTACAGCGCCCTGAAACAAAAGCTGTCCACCACAAACGATAAACTCTCTCCAAAAGCCGGTGGCCGGTACAATGGGGGCCATCAGCATGGCATAGCGTACCAAAATCAGGGAAGTAACTAGCCAGGCTACGACAATGTAAGCCCAGCGGTAGGTGTAGTTGAGATCGGGCGTGCATTTGTTCCGTCCCTCAAAAACAGCCCCAGGTGCTATTACTTTCCTGTTGTATGATATAAACAGATACAAATGGCTGATCAGCCACTGGAACAACCTGGCACCGAATAACGGACGCAATACCGGTAGGCTATGGCCAAGGATGGTGGTTAGGCTTTCCACTCCATATTTGATGGTATTGGTTTCCTTGTCAATCAATGCTATTTGATTGCGGGCTTTCTGCCAATCGATCCCGGGAATCTCTTTATCTACTACCTCGGAATAGGCCACTCGTCCGTTGCGGTCAAGCATGCCAGTGCGCACAAATGCCCTGGTATACACACCGCACATCGGGCATTCATCGTCATAGATAATGGTATGATTTTGTAACGTTCTCATACTTATAGCGGATTAAATTAAAGTTCCATTAGTTTCAATATTTTTTGAAAGTTTGTCCTAAAAAAATATCAGAGCTTCATCAGCAGTTTGTAGAACCAGTTCTGATCGGATTTGGTGAATTTTTCAAGCACGCCATCCACCTTCAAAGAGAAATCCTGCAAATCGCCCGTCACTTTCTTGAATTCCTTCAATTGTTCCTTATTATCTCCTGTCACGTCCTGCACCTGACTAAGCACCTTGATAATTGGCTCAATTTCCCTTCTTCTTCTTTCTTTGCTCACTTGCCTGGCCAACTCCCAAATATCCTTTCCAGCGGTAAAGAATTCCTTCCTCTCTCCTATCTTGTGCTCTTTATTCACAATACCCCAGTCCATCAAGGCACGGATGTTCATATTAACATTGCCCCGGGACATTTGAAGCTCCGCCATCACTTCTTCTGCGGACAATGGCTCAGTAGAAATTAACAACAGTGCATGAATCTGCGCCATTGCCCGATTAATGCCCCAATTTGATCCAAGAGTGCCCCAGGCTTCTATGAACTTCTTTTTCGCTTCGTTGTATTCCATATGAAGACAAACGTAGTAATACTTATAGATGTTTCAAATATTATTGAAAGTTTGGTTAAAAAACTTGTTAAGAAACTCCACCGCTGGTGTCGGGATCAAAAAGAAGTGACCCGTTCGGCATGTTTGGCTGCCCATATAGCCCTTATCGCTCCGGTCATTAAAGGGGTTACCCTTGCAGAGTGGCTAGAGTAACCCCTTTAATCAGATGCCGTTCTGCAAGGGTGTTGCTACTTCGCTATCCTTATTTCGTAGGTACCCCCCTTGGCGCCAGCGTCCGCTGGTGTCGAAATCAAAAAGAAGTGTACCGATCGATGCTTCCCTCGTCAAGCGCTGAAACGGAAGCAGTCACCTGGAATACAGACCTTTGCTCCGGTCATTAAAGGGGTTACACTTGCAGAGTGGCTAGAGTAACCCCTTTAATCAAAACATTTGGCTCAGCAAAGATCTCCTGCTTCCCAACCTCTACTTTATTTGATCACGTCAAACTGATACCTTTCTGCCATACCTCCGCCGTCTGACGGCCGCTGCCCAACGCATTCACTGCCGTACCGACGCCTGACAGCTGAGCATACCGAAAGCTTGGCGATTACCGCACGCCGGAACCACCTACTGGCGTGGTCATCTTACGGCGGAACGGCCGTCACTGTATTCTTGCCGGGAAGCCAATGAGGGTGTACATTGCTTACGATGTTAAAGGGAATAAGCCAGTTAAAACTTTTCAATTTGCGACCAGGGCTGATAATTATTCTGCTGCTTGTTTTACTCAGCACATGCGTTGAACCGTTTGAGCCGGAAGACCCCGGTTTCAAGAGTGTGCTGGTGGTTGATGGCTTTATCAGCAACAGCGCCGAACCCTACACGATCACTCTTAGCAGAACAGCGCCACTCAGTAGTCCTGGCGCTTTGCCAGAAGCCGGGGCGGCGGTCTCAGTTGCCGATGAAGAAGGGGGAGTCTATCTTTTCGGAGAAACAGCTCCCGGCGTTTATCAGAGCGATCCACGTGTCTTTGTAGGGCATGTTGGAGCCGGATATCAGCTCAATATCGTGACTGCTTCCGGGGAACAGTACCAATCCGACACGGTGCCACTAAAACAAAGCCCTCCTATCGACAGCGTATATTACGAGCGGGAACTACGCCTCACTGATGTGGAAGGAGAAGTGAATGATGGGATCAGTATTTTTGTCGATGCGCATGATAGCACAGGCCAAACGAGGTTTTACAGGTACGACTACACAGAAACCTACGAGGTGAAACTTACTTACCCTGGCGAGTGGGTTTATGATCCCTCACAAGATGCCAACGTCATCAGAAATCCCAAGTTGGGGCTTTGTTATGCAACCCACCCGGGTGGCAACATTCTTGTAGCCAATACAAGTAGCTATGCCGAGGACCGGGTAAAGAAACTTGAGGTGACCTACGTGAGCACAGGTGGCTACAAATTGAGCGGCCTGTACAGCATTCTGGTGAAGCAATATGCCCTTAGTGAGCCATCTTACCGCTATTGGTACGAGCTTCAAAAGACTTCCGAATCGCTTGGCACACTGTTTGACCCCCAGCCCTATGAAATTCGGGGCAATATCCGGAAGGTGAACGACCCGGAAACAGCCGTACTGGGCTATTTTGATGCAGGGGCTGTGTCGGAGAAAATGCTCTTCGTGGACAAGGTAACGCTTCTTGGCATGGACATCCAGTACCCTACCGACCCTTGTATTGCCCGGCTGGGTTATCCGCCAACCGCCGTAGAATTTGGCCTCTACCAGCAATGGGGCTACCTGATCACTGCCGTTGAGCCATATGTCATGATCCCTGCCGAATGCGGCGACTGCCGTTACCATGGCACGCTTGAAAAGCCGGCTTTTTGGCCACGTTAATTAATCAGCTCAATGGAAATTTCAGCATCAATTTCGAAATCGGCGGAGCTTAGTCTGATAGTGTGAGGATTGGCGGTAAACTGGTCGCTGGACAGCTCAATTGACTTTCTGTCCTCCTCGTTGGCGCTTCCACCGTCATAGTCACGGGCCCACGCTGATAGCTGGATTTTGGCCAGGGAGTAGTCGTGGGTATTCGTGTGAAAATTCAGGTCAATGAAATTGCCTGCCTGAATGATGCCCCCCGAGCCGACGACATGGCCATCGCCCGCACTAGAATAGGCATATACCCGCTGATCCACCGGATTAATCTGCTCAAAGTCGCTTGAGGCGTTTTCCCGCTCAAAAGCATTGGCGTAGACATACAGCCGGTCTATTTCAATGTCGTTATCAAACCCCTCGTCGTCTGCCTGCACAATAACAAACCTGTTGACTTTCACTCGTATCCGCTGCTCTATTTGCAGGGCTTTCACCAGTGTGTACTGCGAGGTGAGCGTCACCAGCGCCAACGTGTTGTCGACAACATGCCTGAACTTATATACCAGTGGCACGCCCGGAGAATCCTTCGTAAAGTCTTTACTTGCACTGATCACGTTGAGGAAGCCCTGCATACCCGTCTCCAGATCCTTCAGCCCAGCGGTGGAACCACCATACACCACGATGGAAATGCTTGAATTCTCCATCACCTTCCTTGTGGACACCCATACCGATATTTCCGAATCCAGGTTCCCTTTTCCGTAGGCTACCTGCAATGCCTGGTCCATCACATCCGAGGAGTAATCCGATTCAATAAAGATCAGCGCCATCATGCCGTAGCTAACACTCGCCACATATAGCGGAGACGAGCCATTAGGCATAGCAAACTCAGCTTCTTCGGCCGACACCGACGAGGCAAAAAAGCGGCGGGGTGAAGCTGGCGGGTCCACATCAATGGAATAGTAAATCTGGGTATACTTGGCCATGATCCTTGTCTTCTTTGTGCTGGACTCCCAATCGAATTTTGACTTGAGGCTCCCTGCTCCATAGTTGATGTCGGCCCCAACAAACAAATTCATTTGTGACTCGCTGTGCATCTCCTGGTAAGTAAAGTCAACCTTGGCCGGCACTTTGGTGTCGGTGGTTACTGCCTTTTTGAGCAAATCCGAAATACCCTGCCTCACCGCCGAGAGCTTCGGTTCATCAACAGTCTGGCTGAGACTCTCGCCCACCGATGAACTTTCAAGAGAGATAGAAAAAGTGATAGGAGCCCGCAGAAGGACAATGGGTTCGTATACAAAGTCATTGGCCTTCTCCCCCTTTACCAGGTTGCCCGGCCAGATGATATCATCGTTCAAACCGAGATACACGATGCTTTCTACATTGTCCACTATATCGTGCTTCTCATAGGAATACACATGACCGTTCACTGTGTCCTTCTCTATTTCTGTGATTTCATCTTTGTCGGGTTCTGCGGGCGCTGTTTTGCCTGCTGCTGACAGTACCTCGTCAAACGCCGGGTCGTCGTTGGGTAGCTCGTCTTCCTGACATCCTGTGAGGGCATAAACCAAAAATGTAGCCATCAACCACAGCCGGAAAACTGCGGTAACCTTGGGAAACTGATCTTTCATTTTTTCTGATTATTTGAAAGGCAAGGTCGGAGAAAAAGCCCCTTGAGCTCGTGCAAATTTGGCGCAAATGTTTACGAATTTGATGCAGGCACTGGTAGGGCATAGCATTGAATGCCCGCACCAGAGCCACTGAAACAGAAATGACTTATTCCCACAAAGATTATCGCAAGTGCCATCAGTCGATGCCATTGCTAGCTGTTGCTATAAGGCTGCACTATGCTACAACATTTCTAACTATGAAAACCGGGGAGCTTCCGTCGCAATCAGTCATCACATTTGCATGTCAAACAGGATGATTCTTGAAAATGGATTGAGGAGCGAAAATGGGATCAAGTAATATTTTGGGGGCTGGGGGTGATTTTTACGGTTCAAGCGGAAAATCTGGGGAGTAAGACGCTGAAATAACGTTGTACCATTTGGCGAATGATAGACAATAAAGAAGCAAAACTGGTTCAATGCGTCTCGCCCGGCCAGGTTAGGCTTGGACCTTTTGCCTCTTTATGTAATGACATAATACTCTTGTCAAAAGAACTAATCCCCCAGAAATATTGCTTGATCCGTGATTTTTACTTGGCAAGAGTATTATGTCATTGCCAAAAAAGCAAAACGGGCAGGGATTAGTCATCCGCTGCCCGTTTCATTTTTCACCAGCCTTAACCAGTGAAAAACGTCAAGCTATTGTTCATTCGCCTCAATCGCAACGTCACCTGGGTGGCACTACGCTCGACAAGATTCAAAGTACGCCGATCTCTCGACTTTCCTTTTTCTTCCCTGAGCCCTGCTGGCTCAGCAAACTATCTCTCACTTGATGTATTGAATTTCCATATAAAAATTTGCAAACGCAACTGCGTAAGAACCTACTTTTCAACAACTTATGCACGGAATTATCAACACCTGAGTTCATGTTGTTCACGACTATATCAACATGATATCCACATTTGTCTTCTGGTTTACTTTCTCAATCCAGGTTTCAACCTAGCTTTGCTTCATGTACATAGCCATCAATAAAGCAACCACACTGGCCCTCGGTATTTGGGTTTCAATTCTCGCTGTATCCTGCGACGAAAAAAAGAGTCCGTCTTCGAGCGACGAATCAATCAATGCACGCATTCAGCAAATGCCACCTGCGCTTCAGGAAGGCCTTAAGGCCCATGGTGGCCTTCAGAAATGGGCGACATACGGCACACTGAATTATACAGTGGCCTCCAAAAATATTCCGGAAGACCATTTGATAGACCTTAATAGCAGAAAAGTACTCATCACTACAGACAGCACTTTCACAATGGGCTTTGATGGGCAAGATGTTTGGGTTAGCCCAAACCTGGCAGCCTACCCGGGCTCCTCGGCAGCTTTTTACCATAATCTTGTATTCTATTTCTTTTCCCTTCCTTTTGTTGTCGCCGACCCTGGGGTGAATTACACCGCTTTAGCAGACATCACATTTGATGGAGTGGCTTACAGCAGGATCAGCATTTCTTTTGGGGACAATGTGGGTGAGTCGCCTGACGATCAGTATATCCTATGGTTCAGAAAGTCAGATCATTTGCTTGGCATGATCAACTACTCTGTTACGTATTTTGATGCTGGTAATGCCAGCAAATTCAACGCCATGGTTTACGATGAATGGCAAACGGTCAATGGCTTAAAGATTCCTAAAAAATGGACCTCCTACAAATGGGAAAACGATTCTCTCGGAGACAAACGAGGCGCTACTTTAATAACAGGTGTGTCCTTTCAGGAAGGAGCTCCGGATGCCACCTTATTTCAAAAGCCTGAAACAGCCGAGATCGACAACAAAGGCAATTAATAGTTATTTTTTTAGATGATGAAGCTTGGAAACAGGCCATCTCACGAGCCATTTGGAACCTGTTTTCAAAGCTCTGTTACAAATGGCCTTTATCTCTACATGCTGAGATGTACTCAAATGAATCATATAATAAAAACCCCTGAATTGTACGTCAGTTACCGTAGCTTCCACCCCAATTCCGTCAGCCTCTAACACCACATCTTCCGGCCGAACCATCCACTTGCCGTTTGCTTCACTGGACTTCACCCCCATTGACTCCAGGTTTTTTCTGGTAAAGATGTTTGCCTCTCCGAAAAAAGCAGCTCCATAGGCCGTGGCTGGCTGGTTGTACATTGTCTTTGGAGTCGCCAGCATGTCCATTTTGCCCAGCCTTAAAAGAAGAATTTTGTCCGCCAGAGAAAGTGCTTCTGCCGGGTCGTGTGTAACCATAATAACGGTAATGCGGAGTTCCCGATGAATCTCCTTCAAAACAGTCGTCATCTCGCTCTTAAGCATTACATCAAGGTGGCTGAACGGTTCATCCAGTAGCAGCAACTCTGGTTCATCAGCCAGGTTAACTGCCCACACCACTCTTTGCCTCTGCCCACCCGACAGCTGATCAGGCCTTCGCTCTTCCAGGTCTTTTAGCCGGCAGATTTTGATAAGTTCTTCTACTCTTTCCGATTTGTACGGATCGCTGAAGGCCCTCAGTGCATGCCTTAGGTTTTCCCTCACCGTCATCTTCTCCTGTAGCTCCAATTCCTGGGTAATAAGCTTTATATGGTTATAGCCAGGGACTAACCGGTCAGCAGGGCCCTGGATAAGACTACCTCCCCATGTGATTTTTCCATTGCTTAAATTGACCAGGCCAGCTATCGACCGCAACAATGTTGTTTTGCCGGATCCGCTGGCGCCAGAGATAACCAAAAAAGAACCCCGGGGCAACTTGAAACTAAGCTTTGAAAGCGCTCTTGTTTCAACCCCGGGGTACTTTACACTACATGTATTGACTTCCAAACCTTCAGGCATGCCCAAAGGTATTTCATTTTTTTAACCCAATCGAATTTTAATCAAGTTGGCCAATAATTTAAGGCTTTCATCGAGATAGACGTCCTTCGGTTCTTTTCTATCTGTGCCAGCCTCTTTCACCTCTGAGTCGTTTATCTGAGTACTAAGATCTCTGATGGACTCCCTGGCTGCTCTCACGTCATCGATTTCAGCCTTTCTTATGTTGTAGTTCAACGAAATTTCATTTTTCGAGCGTGCTTTCTTTGCTTCTTCTATGTCGTACTGCAGCTCTTTGAACTCTGCGTTGTTCTGCAAGTCAAGCGAATAAATACGAGTAAGTTGCTCTATTAGCTTGCTGTCGATTTTATTTACGGGCGTAAAACTTGAGCTTCTGATTTGATCCCATGGCAAAGCGCTTGGCTGCGAGCTTTCACCAAAGTTGTCTGCATCATATGCAGATGGGAACTCAATATCAGGCTTCACTCCCAGGTGCTGTGTACTGCTCCCGTTGACTCGATAATACTTAGATAATGTAAGCTTTACCTGGCCCAGTTTGGCTGTTTCCTGCGGCAAAAACTGGTCAAGATCGACAAGCTGCTGCACTGTGCCTTTGCCAAAAGAATTTTCGCCAATGATGATGCCTCTTTTGTAGTCCTGAATGGCACCGGCGAAAATTTCGCTAGCCGATGCACTAAATCTATTGACCAAAACTGCCAGTGGCCCGTTGTAGGCAATCTCACTATCTTTATCAGTTCCCACGTCAATTGATCCATCGGCATTCTTTACCTGCACGACAGGGCCCTTAGAAATGAAAAGACCAGACAAATTAATGGCTTCCTGGAGCGATCCACCCCCATTGAACCTCAAGTCCATCATCACGCCGTCTACACCATCAGCCTCCAACTCAGCAAGAAGTCTTTTCACGTCCCTGGTAGCACTCTTATAATCCTTCTCCCCTTTTTGAGCTCCCTCCCAGTCAAAGTAAAAAGACGGCAGAGTAATCACACCAAGCTTATAGGTTGTCCCGCCTTCGGTATAAGGCACAATCTTCTTAGAGGCCGTTTCTTCCTCCAGCTTCACTTTGTCCCTTACAAGGCGCAACTCAACAGGCAAAGAGCCATCGGGTGCATCGTGAGGAACAATTTTCAAACGAACAACTGTTCCCTTCGGCCCTCTGATCAGCTGAACGACATCATCCAGGCGCCAGCCGATTACATCAACAAAGTCTTCTTTGTCTCCCTGGGCCACCGCTACAATTTTATCGTCCTTGTAAATCTGCTTGCTCTTGTAAGCCGGCCCGCCAGGAATCACCTCATACACTTGTGTATTGTCCATTTGCTGAGTCAGCCTTGCACCAATGCCCTCAAGGGATTGTGCCATATCAATCTGAAAGTTCTCCGACGTGATGGGCGAGAAATAGTTAGTATGTGGATCAAAAGCTTCGGTAAATGAATTCATGAACATCTGAAAAGCATCTTCGCTATTATACTGTTCAATCATTTTGTGATAGCGTCCATAGCGGCTTGCCAGGGTGGTCTTGATGTCTTTCCACTCCTTACCTTCCAGCTTCAATCCCAACGCCTGGTATTTGATGGTTTTTCTCCACAATTCGTCCAATTCGTCGAACGACTTAGCCCAGGGCTCTTTTTCCCGGTCTGGCGTAAACATCTCATCTGAATTGAAGTCAGGCTCGGTCTCCAATATCTTATTCACTTTGCTGATTCGATCCAGGGCTCTTTCCTGATACAACCTGAACATTTGAAATGGCACATCGATATTTCCGGTAAGCAGGTAATTGTCGAAATAGTCCTTATAGCGTTTGAAATATTCAATATCGGATGCGACGAAGTACATCCTGTTGTTGTCCAGGTTGGTGATATAGTTGTTGAATATCACATTAGAGAGAGAGTCATTCAGCGGTGTTTTTCTGTAATGATTCTGGAGAAGCAGGCGAGTAATGAGGAGTGCCTCTTTGCCGTGTTCTGCATTTGGTACAATCAGCTTTGTTGTGTCAGCAATAACTTCGGCTCTTGCGGCTGAAGCTTGAATACCTGTGCCCAATAGCATAAACAAAAGGGCGATCCATAGGAATGATGCTTTATTCATAATTTTGTTTTGTCAATAATAATGTATCCAACGAAAATTAGGCCAGAATGATCTTTAGAAAAGAAATATTTCCATGATCGGGAAACAGTTTTGGCAGCTTACTTTTTCTATCCGGCATATATAGCCCGAAGAATTTCTGAAAAGTATTATTTAAAAACAAAAAAAGCAGGTTTCCCTGCTTTAAATATCATTATTTGTTTGTGGCGGCTAATACCTGACCACTTTGCCACTGCTATTTTGGTCGGCAATCAGTCGGTCAGGCGTTCCCTTGTAAGTAACTCTGCCGCTGCTGCTAACATCTGCCATCAGTTCCCTGCTTACCGACACATTCACCTTCCCGCTGCTGCTGACGTCGGCCCTCACCTTTTCACTTTCCAATTCAAAGCCGTCGTAGTAGCCTGAGCTACTCCCGTCTATCTCCTGAGAAGTGGCCCTGCCACGAAGTGTCACCCGGCCACTGCTCGATACATCCACCTCAAGGTCACTGCAATTTACCGCCAACGACATTCTGCCTGAGCTGCTGGCATCGGCATAAAAAGAAGTCGCATTAATAGTTTCTTCGGCAGTGACTCTGGCTGACGAGCCTACTGAGACCCCTTCAAGTTCCCGATAGGTCAGTCTGATTTTTATACTGCCCCTCCAATTTCTGTTCCACCCATCAAGATGTATCTTCAGCTTACTGCCCGACACCTCAGTCAAAATGTCTTCAAGATCAACCTCGTCGGAAGTGATTTCAGCCCTTTCTTCGTTGCCCTTAACCAGCTCGACCTCAATAGATTGAGAAACGGACAACTGGTTGAAAGAAGGTAGCCTTCTGGTTTCCTTCATCTGGGCATTTACCTGAAAAGAAATGAGCCCGGCAAAAAGTAGTATAATAAGATGTTTCATGTGTGCAGTATAGTTTCGTTAATTAGTGCTTTGGTGAAAGACCGAAATTTAGGATATGGGTTGCAATTGTTTGAAAAACTTTTCGTTTCGATGAGGAAAGAAATTATACCGGCTAATTAATGATGAGATTTTGTGTGTTGTTCGTTGTTCTTCTGGTGGCTGGAAGTTTGTCGGCCCAGAGCCCTGCAGGAAACAACAGTAGGGTATTAGAAGTAAGCCCCGAGCTTTCGGTACAGACATTAACCCCCAACGATCAAGGGGAATATGAGCTTTCATCAGGCGAAAAATACTTCACGTCGTTGGTGGTAAAAATATCAGGCACGGATACTTTCGAAAACTCTTCTGTAGCCACCGACGGCAGCATTTACCCGCTCGAGCTCGATGAGCACGCCGACTTAGATCGAGGGCTACAGAGCCTTCCTGTCATCTTCGACTTTCCCAGGCAAAGTGCCAGATTGTTACTACCCAATGTGAGCGAGTCATTTTCAGTTTATTACATTAATGCTGGTGAGTTGCCATCTTCTGCCCGCACAGCCGGTGAACTCAAACCGTTGATCAAAACGCCAGGCAGCTGTGAAGAGCCCGAAAGCGTCGATCAATCCGAATGGCGAAAAGGTCTTTCCGCCCCTTCTTACTCGAGGAGTTATACCGAGACGGAACACCTCATTGTCCATCATTCTGCTACCTCCAATTCGCTTACCGATTATTATAATGTGGTTCGAAACATTTATATCTATCACACGCAGGTAAACGGCTGGTCCGACATCGGCTACAACTATCTGGTGGCTCCTGACGGCACTATTTTCAAAGGTAGAGATCCTGCGGATGGAGAGCAAGACCTTGTGCTTGGGGCCCATTTTTGCGGAAAAAACTCTACCACCATGGGTGTTTGCATGATGGGCGACTATAGTAGCACCGAGCCAAAAGAAGAGGCCGTTTCTTCGCTGGAGGCACTGCTCACATGGAAAGCCTCCAAAGACATGCTGGACGTGCTGGGAAGCTCCCCTCATCCGTTAAACGGCGATTTAAATACCATTGCAGGACACAGGCAGGGCTGTGCTACACAATGCCCCGGCGACAAAGTGTTTGAAAAGCTTGAAACCATAAGGCAGGACGTCTTTGCAACTTTGCAGGCTTGTAGTGATCCGCTGGTGGTAAGCACCGTTACGTTTTATCCAAACCCAAGTGAAGGAGATGTGCTCATTGAACTGCCCGAGGAAACAGAACTTGAAGCTGTTGATTTGGTGACAATGAATGGGCAAAAACAGTCTATCGGACTAATCAACGAAGGCCTTAATGGGTACCGTGCAGTGACCTCTTTTCTTCAACCCGGAGTTTACGTGATGATGTTCAAACTAAAAAATGAACTCCCTCAATACAAAAAAATAATTCTAAGATAAGTACTTACGCTCTCAATGCGCTTTTACCTCAGCCAATTCAAGAACCTGCGCAAGATAGAACTGCCTGAAGTACAACTCTCTTGACTCTTCGTCCAGAAAGGCGTCTTTGGCCTTATTAAAATGCCTTACTTCTTTTGTTTTTAGCAATTTGAGAAGTCCTTCTGAAATTTTGTTATCTAATAGCATGGCAATAATTTTTATAAGTCTTTGCTTTTTAGGAAGCAACATTAGCTCTTAACGTTGCTACCCCCCATCTTTGTTACTTTTTTTTCTCGCTGAATCTAGTCAGGTGAAGAAGTCTACATGCACAAAGCATCGCTGCGTGTAGTAGCCTCCCTCTACTTATTATTGTCAACAAAAAGGCGGTTTACCCCCATGCCGTTTTAAAAAAAGAATGACTTTATTGATTTTTTTTGATGACGACCTGCGCACTGGACACGCTACTCATGCCGAAATAGCCGAGTATCACTCCTTCATCGTCGTTTAGGTATTTCAAGTTTCCCCTAACCAGCGATGGCGGTGTGCTGGTCGACTTCCCGAGGCCAATAGCCTGTGTATTAATATTTTTCAGGTATTCAAAGGCAGCGGCGTCAATTGTATATTGACTCACACTAACGGTATCGTCTACCTGAAACAACAGGTTTGATAGCTCAAAACCGAATTTCTTTCCGTTAAAAAAACGATCGGTGATCAAAATCAAGTCTTCAGCTCGGTCATAAGAAATTCCATTCTCCGACACTTTCCATCTATAGTAGTCGTTCTCAGTGGCCGGATCCGACACGAAGCCCGTCACCAAATAGCCTGAGGTAAATGATAAAGTTTCGGGTACAAAAATATTTGGCACGAAAGAGTAAGTAAGTGTGTCTATCGGTGGAGCTGCTTTGAAAGAGTTTTCGGTTGAAATAATAATCTTGTCCTCCCATTCAATCACCAATTTGTAATTAACACCCGGAGTGCCGACAAACTCAGCCGAATCCGTTAAATACTCACCAGGAATTTCTGGGTTTTCGGCCAAAAAGTAGTTAACTCCCTTAGAGGTGATGTATACCTTTGCGTTGGATATTTTTGGGTTAGTCTCAGGAGAAGCAAATGGCAGCGTTTGGGAAAGCCTGACACGGTAAGGGCCAGGCTGATCGGTAATCCACCCCTCAACCACCAGGTAAGTGCTATCGGATGGCAGATCGATTGAGATAGGGTCTTCGCAAGACTGAAGTAGAAAAGAGGTTAAAGCAACAAATAGCAGGGCTGATTTCCGCATCCGTCAGAACTTAAAATTATAGGAAATTGAGGGGATGATTGTGCCCAACACAGAATACCTGATGGTTTCCGTTTGGCTGGGATCCAAAGCACTTTGCCTAAAAAGGTAAGAATAGGCGTTCCTCCTGGCATATACATTGTAGATTGAAAACGTCCAGCTACTTTTGAACTTCCTGTCGAGACTTTTCCTGCTCACATAAGTCGTCGACACATCCAACCTGTGGTAGTCAGAAAGCCTGCCTTGATTACGTTTTGAGAAATTGGGCACTATCACGCCATCGTAAACGTATTTTGCGTCTGGCAGGGTTACGGGGCGCCCTGTGCTGAAATTAAACGTAGCAGAGAAGCTCCACTGCCTGCCTTCATCATAAATACCCACCACTGAAACGTCATGCGTCCTGTCATAGTCGCTGGGGAAAAAATCACCATCATTGAGTGTTTCTTCCACGGTTGATCCCTTTATCTGCGTCTCTGCCCTCGACAGCGTATAACTTACCCAGCCACGAAGCATTCCCTCGGGTTTCCGCACCAGTAGCTCAGTCCCATATGCCCTTCCCACTCCGGTGAGCACCTCTGTTTCAATAGTTTCATTTAACAGTAAGTCGGCACCATTCTTAAATGCTATTGTATTTGACAGCGACTTGAAATATGCTTCAAGCGAGACTTCCAGGTTTCCATTAAACAGGTCTCTGTAGTAGCCCAATGTGTATTGATTTGACACCTCTGGTTTGATATACCTGTCGCTGAGTTTCCATATGTCAGTAGGTGCAGGCGAAATGCTATTAGTAATTCTGTGGATGTATTGATAGTTTTTGTTGTAGCTGGCTTTAAGTATCGAGGCTTTGCTTAATTTATAGCTTGCAACAAGCCTGGGCTCAAACCCTTCATAAAAATCTATAATTTGGCCAAATCTATACTGCACGGTGTCGATAATCGATGTCCTGCTTTTTGGTAATCCGTTCACATAAATATACTCATTTGACGGCCCCAGGTAATAGAAACGAGACCACCTTGCTCCTGCCACCGTTTCAATCCGTCTGCTCCACTTCTTCTCCCAACTGCCGTACAGGGCAGGCTCTACGGCATGTTCCGAGCTCAGCTTTATTTCCACTACCGAGGCGTCTTCCGTAAGGGGTATTCTGTCTCCGGGATTGAGCCTGTGAATAATCGATGAGTAGCCAAAATTGTAGGTATTGTCAGGGTTTGAATAAAAATTAAAATCGGACTTAAAGGCGTAGTTGAAGATGTAAGACGTTCCTATGAAATTGGAAATTTCGGAAGGGTCTTCTGTTTTGTAGCTGTACTCGCTCAGCGTGAATGTATGATTGCTGAACAGACGGTTTCCAAAAATGTGGTTCCATCGGGCAATCAGCGCACTATTGCCCCAGGTTCGCTGGAATGTTTCTCCAATCTTGTTCCGGTCTTTACCAACATAGCCCGATAGATACACCTTATTTTTTGAGTTCAAATCGTAGTTGAGTTTCATATTGAAATCAGCAAAGTTCAGGGTACTCCTCCTTACATTGTTGTCACCCAACTCATAGTTGATATTAAACAATGACGACCGAACCGATGTCAGGAATGAGCTTTTTCCTTTTACAAGGGGGCCTTCGGCCACCAGCCTGCCCGACAAAAGTCCGAGCCCTCCTGAAAAAGCAAATCGTTCCTTATTGCCCTCCCTCTGCCTCACACTCACCACGGAAGAAGTTCTGCCGCCGTAGGATGCCGGTATATCACCTTTATATATTTCTATGTCGTTGATCGCCTCAGGGTTGAAAACGCCCACTAACCCAAAAAAGTGAGATGTATTGAAAATGACTGCCTCATCCAGCAGTATCAGGTTATTGTCGGCCGACCCACCTCTGACATTAATTCCTGTAGCATCCTCACCGACGTTCCTGATGCCGGGAAGTAACAAAGCTCCCTGTAGCACATCCACTTCGCTGAGAAAATAGGGAATCTTTCCGAAGATGTTTCGACTAATCTTGTGGTAGCCGGTATTTTTAGTTGTCAGCAAAATGTCAAAATCTTTCGGAGAAACGACCAATTCGGGCAAATTTGCCTTTGCTGACTTAAGTGAAAAGTTTTGTTCTGTCGACTCCGCCAAAGCCAACCTGGTCTCGATTGGCTCATAACCCACAAATGAGATACGAACATCATAAATTCCCTTGGGCAATGAGAGGGAGAAAAAGCCATAGGCATTGGTAGACGATCCGGTTTTAAGAGAATCAATCCAGATTGTGGCGCCAATCAGGGCCTCGCCAGTGCTAGCCTCACTCACCTGGCCCTTCATAGTGACGTTGTCACTCTTCAGTGGAGTATTCTTTTTGGCGGCTATCAGCAAGATTAGGTTGCCCTCAAACTGATACTTCAGATTTTCAGAATACACTATCTTATCGAGCAAATCATCCAGCAAAATAGAATTGCCATTGACTTTGATCTTCTTGTCGAATGGAATTAATTGGTCAACGTAGGAGGGCTTGTAGGTCGTTTGATCAGCTATCAGGCGCAAAGCTTGCCCGACAGAAAGGCTCGTTTGACCATGAGGCACCCGCACAACCACGTCAGAGTGACTCTGAGCGACTAATGCTGAGCTTGCCGACAGCAAGCAAAGGTGAAAGATAAAACAGACTCGTAAAAACGTTGGCATACTCCCGAAAGCGACCTCTAAATAAAGACATGTTTCGTCTATAAAAGGTAACTAGGAGTAATAAATAAAAAAAGAGGTTGGAAGTTCCCGGTTCTAATTCTCGCAGGGCTCCGCAAGAATTACATATGAATCACCTTTTTGCTCTACCGATCCATTCAGTAGCGTAGTTATTACGTTCAGGCTTTCCTGAAGGCTGAGGTTATCAAGGGTTACACTTACCTTGCACGCCTTCAATGCTTCATTGTCCAGCGTGATTTCAGTCCGGTAGTGATCTTGTATTTGTTTCAGTACTTTATCGAGTGGCCGATTAGAAAAAGTCATCATGCCTGTTTTCCAGGACAGAAAATTCATATCGGTTATATCAGACCTTCTAATGACATTATCCTTCACTACAACGTCCACTTGTTGATTTTTCTGGAGCGTAAGAACCTTTTCAAAAGCTGAGGCTTCAACAGTTCCATCGATCACCGCAAGCCTGACCCCTTCTTTCGTGTTTTTCATATTAAACTCTGTACCCAACACTTTTGCAGTCAAACCGTTCGACTCCACAACGAAAGGGTGCTCAGCATCGTGAGCTACCTTAAAATAGGCTTCCCCTTTCAATTCGATTTTCCTGGGTTCATCCTCAGAATAAGATATCTGGCCATTGGCATTGAGCCAAACTAAGGAGCCATCAGGCAGCGTAATCTCCTTTACCTTCTCATCGGCCTTAACTATAGCGGTTTCGGAAAAAACCTGACTAGTCACAGTGGATTGAAACACAAAATAGCTCCCGATGATAAGAGCAAGGCTCGCCGCAGCCCAGTAGAAGTACCTTAAAGCAACCACCTTCTTTTCCTCAGTAAGTCTACTCTTCACTTTACTCCAGGCACATTCCACATCAGGACAATAGTCCGAGGTGTCAAGGGACGCATGTTCCCATACCTTAATTGCCTCTTGAAGCTCAACTGAATGATTAGCATCGACGCCCTTCTCAGTGTTAGAAGTGGCTTTTGCCTTACCGTTAAAATATTCGACTAAGTCTCGTTGCATTATAATCAGGTGTATTCTATTAGATGTCAAGGATTTTAATCCCAACCCCCAAGCTATCTACAAAAAGTTTTCGATTAAGGCCAGCAAAATTATTCCCAGCTTATCAACATACGGCTTCAGGCTTACTCTGAGCTTTTTGAGCGCTATGCTCATTTGATTCTCTACTGTCTTTACTGACAGTTCCAGCTTTTCAGCAATCTCCTGATAGGTAAGCCCTTCCTCTCGGCTGAGCACAAAAATAACTTTGCATCGTTCCGGCAATAAATCGATGGCCTTCTGAACAATTGAATATAGCTCATTGTACTCAATTTGGGTTGGGTCTGACAAGTCGGCCTTTTCGCTCAAATTATCCACATCCTCTTTTTTCAACTCTTTGGGCAGTTGAAGCTTGAGGTAGTTGATTGACCTGTTCCGAACAGATGCTACGAGATAGGCTTTTACAGAATAGCTGATATTAATTTCTTCCCGCCGCTCCCAGAAGTTCACGAAAACCTCCTGAACCACTTCCTCTGCCACTTCGTTATTGCGGGTCAGTTTCAGCGCATACCGGCACAATTCCGTGTAATGCTGTTTGAAGAGTACTTCTAATGAAGATAAGTTATCAGGAAGCAGTTGGCTCAATTTTAAAATGTATAAAACTCTACAAATACAGCCGAAATTAGCGATTGGCGGGGAATACTAAAAAAGGAAAGCCCCGTAAAACGAGGCATTTCCTTAACAACCAACCAAACCTAATGTTTATAAGTTCAACGAAGGCTATCAGAAAATATTGGGCCTTCTTTTGTTTTTAACAATTTGGAATAGAAAGACCCTAATTGCCGTCGTCTGGTTGGAGTGTGGCCAGTAAATAATTGGAGAGCACGTAATACCCTAAGTTGGTGCTGGCGGATGTTCGTCCATTGGTGGTGAGTAAAAAAACCATGTTGTATTCAGGCATTACAAACATGTAGTGATCTTCATCGCTCAGTGCATAGAAGGTTTTATTCTCGGGAAAATAGACCGACCATGAGCTATCATCTGAAAATCTCCACCATAAATACCCCATATCCGAAAAGTTGGAAATTCGATGCTGAGTACTTGTCGACAATTCGACCCAGCTGGCACTCACAATTCGGTTGCCAAGCCAGCTTCCATTGTTGAGCATAAGGTCTCCAATCTTCAGCAAATCGAGCGGCTTTATAGTGAGCCCAAGCGAAAGGTCACTCAACCCAACCTCATCTTTTCTCACCTTCCAGTCACTGATTTCCAGAGGTTTGAACAGCCACTCGCTCACCACCTCGTCGATGGACAAACCGGTAGCAGACTCGAGCGCCTCAAGTATGATGAGGCTGCCCGCCGAATTCTGAGAAAACCTTTGACCTGGAATGCTCTCCATTGGCTTTTTAAGCAGAAACTCCACAGCACTTGGCGCCGTCTTTATCACATTCACGTCGTTGGACGAGGAGTTGACTCCTGACAGCGTTTCGTTCCACGAAAGTCCCGATTTCATGGTGAGAATATCCTTGAACCTGATTCTCTTTTTTAGTTGGTCAGCTTCGAAATACGACTGGCGTTGGGGCAAATACTTGTAAACCGAGTCCTCAACACTTTTAATGAAACCGCCGTCAATAGCAATACCTACCAGCAGAGAAACAATGATGTTACCCATACTTCCTATGCCCTGAAGCGAGTCTCTTGTGTAGAAACCATAGTAGTCTTCAAAAACCACCTTGTTATCTTTCAAAACAAGCATACTGCCAATGCCACCAAGGCGACCCGCATCAAAAAGACTGTCTAATGCCAAAAGCAAAGGCTCATCGAAACCCGACACGCCTGGATCTTCGTAAGCCCATGGTGACTCATCGGGCCGTACGTCATCATTCCATTTGCAGCTCTGAGGAATGAGGATAAAGACGGCGACAATAAGAAGGTGGATTCGACGCATCAAAATAGCCCTATTTTAATCATGACATTCAATGTGAGTCCTGAGAAGTCATCATCGGATACTTCGGGGATATCCAATCCTTTGACCAATCGATAGCCTACCTCGCCGTGCAAGATGGCAAAAGGCAGAAATTTATAATCGCAGCCAGCAGATGGCTGCACAAATAGCGCATAGTCTTCGAACATGTTATAGAAATTGTCCCGCCGTTCCCAAAACACCTTCCCCTGCCCCACTTTTGCATCAAATGTAAACTGAAAGGGCTTTTCCAACGTAGTTTTGTATCCTGTCCACAAGCCTGCATGGCTGTATTTCATACTGAATTCGTTAGGAAAAATCAGTCTTTGATTGTAGTCTCCCATATAAACAGACCCGTAAGCCCCAACATGGTAGCGGCTGCGGAATAAAAAGCTTAAACCACCTCCAAGATTCACGCCGTTTGCCTGCCGGAGGTAGGCGGGTTCAATGTAGCCCGCAGCCCAAACGCCATATTTTCTTGCCGGTTTATTGATTTGCTTCTTCAGCAGTTTGACAGAATCAACGGCAAGCGAATCAACACCCTGTGATAGTGCCTGCCCAGTCACTGCCATCATTATCAAAACAAAAAAACCGATTTTCATAGTTTAAAAAACATGGTGACTCAATTACCCCCTTACTCATCTTTCTCTAAGGTACTCAATTCAATGCTCAATGCCTTTGTGGAAATCTGTGTCTCGTAGAACGAAAGCCCGAGAGAAACTAAAAGCAAAACGAGACTTGCAACAAACAGGTAGTTTCCCAATTGGCTATTGTTCAGGTATAAGAACAGAATCGAAAGCACACAACCAAGGAAGCTTAAAATACCGAACGCCTGCATGTTCCTGATGAGCGAAAGCCGCAACCGTAAGTTCTTAATCTGTTCCCGGACGGGCACATTGTTTTCGCCATGGGAATCAGCTTGCCTTTTATGGAGCCCTCTGATCAGGCTGGCAATCGCTAAAAACCTGTTAGTGTAAGCCAGAATCAACAATGTGATGGCTGGAAACAACAATGCCGGTGTGCTCAGTTCTAGTTGCATGTCACAAATTTACCCTATCAATTTCCTGCATTTGCCATTGAAAATCTCGCCCTATTAATTGCTGAATTTTGCTTAAGCTAACAAAAGATTTCGCAACAACCTTATTGAATGAAGAAGTTTCAATATCGAGCATCTTGCTGATCTCACTCCCCAGTAAATAGGCCATAAGAGCCGAAACAGGTAAATGAATAGCGCTCTCACGCATTTCAACTTCTATGTGCTTTCTAAGTGCTCCGGCTAATTCTACACCCTCAACAGATCTGGTAAAGTGCCTTTTTGCTATTTGCTTTTCGAGCGACAACGCCTGTTTTACATTGTCCTTTACCAGTTCATTTTCAATCCCCAGCAGGTGCCCAATCAGATTCCAGTATTGTAAAAAATCCTTACTTTCTGCTCCCTTTACGTCAACCCCCAACTTTCGCAGGCCACGCAGTACTATCAGCGAGAAAGCCAGGTTTGTCCCAGCCATGTCCTCCTGGTTGATGGGAAGCCCCCAATCGCTCTGCCAAAAGGCTTGATTCTTTATATAATACCTGGTGAGCGCATGCATGAGCCTTACTTTGAGAATACTCCTGAAGCCCTTTCCCTTGGTATCAAACGCTCCGGGCTCAGACACATCAAGCACAAAGGAGGCTGTCTCGATGAGCCGCTTGCCGGGGGACTCTCTAAGCCGTTTGGAGTGATACAATACCTTAGCACCGTTGGCAGCCGCATAGCAGTACGGAAGTGAATAAAGCCCAAGGCAGAGCAGAATCAGAGGTTGGTGCTTGAAGAAAAATTCCTGAGTATGCTTCAAGCGCTTTGGCAAGCTATCTTCGGGTAATACCTCATTTTGATTGATGAAACTTATCAGCTCTTTTGGCCAGGTGTCGTCGGGCTTCTGGTTATTATGAGTAAAGTTCTTCCATTTGTCCGATGCCCAGAGCTCAGGCATGTCTCGTTGAATAACTTCAACAACAGCGTCGGCGGGAGGATCGCCAGTGAGCCTAAATTTTTCTAAATCCATAAAAAAAGCATGCAGTTAATGGTATAACCCTGCATGCTTCCAATTGGTTAGTTAAAGATCAAAAAGATTTTAACACTTTACATGACGATCCGTTCTTCACGAACGTATACTTTGCATTCTCGTATTTATAAAATTTCACACCCATTAGCAGAAATACACCTACTTTTTCGGGAAGTCCTTTTGGAGGTACTATAGAAAGCTGAGCCGTAATTGGCTGGATAGCAATCTTTAGATCGGGAAACATGTTGCTTTCAAATGAATCGGTTAAGCCGTGGTGATCAGGATTGCACGGCCTGTAAGAAGCTTCCTCTTCATCGAAATAAAAGTCTGAAATAGAAACCAACTTAGCCGTCAATTTGAAATGAGTGGCTTCTGCCGGAAAGGCGATATTGCTCTGAGGAACAAAACCTGGAAAGTGGAGGATAACATGTCCCCGTCCCTGCCCAGGGTGAACAAAGTATTTCGGATAGAAAGTAGTACCAAACGGAAACTCCGGATTGAATTCAAAGCCTTCTACCTGCTTGCCATATTTACTCGGTGTTAAAGGACGTCGACCAGTGGGGCCATCAACACCTTTCACCAAGCCTCTGAATTTAGCAGTCAGTTTTCCCGACGAATAGGTTTCGCATATATCCCCCAAATCGCCAGTCATAGTCATGCGCATGGTTCTTGCCATCATGCTGGCCACACCGAATTCCTTTTGATTGTTCCTCAGTTCCTGATATGACTCTTTACTTTTGATGTCGTTGGCAGAAGGCCCTCCTTTTCTGGCTACTATTGTCCTGTCTACACCGCTTATCTTATATACTCTCCAATCTTTTGGGTTGTCAATGGCACCTTTCCTTAGCTCGAGGTTTTCATTCATTTTGTTGGTTGGTTACACAATTCTACACTGATTCCTAAAACCTATAATGTCATTAAAGCAAAATATTACTTTTCGAATATTCCACTAACCAGGCCAGTTAGCTAATGATTTGAAATATTATCAAAAAAATAGCACAGAAGCAAAGTTTGGCAAAAAAATATGATCTACGACATGTAATAAAGCCCGCAGTCAACAAATTAACATGAAATATTCACTATTTAATAAACTTGCATTCATCCAATATCCCTAGATTTGCTCATCTTTCATTTGTATTAAAGTATTACTTTAAGTGTGCGTGTTATTCATTTTTTTGATATTTCCAACAAAGATGCTACGTACCAACGAGGAGAATTCTTCTATCTTTTTTCGATTCAGCCTCATGTAAGATTTAATGCAAAATCAAACAAAAACAAATCTCCGTTACAGGCTAAAGTCACTGGTAAATACTTTTGTAACCGGAGGGATGGAACCTTCAAAAGCCTCTTTGTCAATCAGTCTCGGCTTTCTCTGGGGCGTCTTTCCATTGGTAGGCACCTCTGCGGTACTTTGTACCGCTAGTTCATTGTTCTTTAGGCTGAACATGGCTATTATTCAGGCAGTCAATTACATTGTTTACCCTATACAGTTGGCCCTTCTGCTTCCTTACTTTTACATCGGAGCGCCTTTTACCGGGTTTACCATCAATGGTACGTCCATCGACAAAATTGGGGAGTTTTCTTTTTCACTCAATAGTTTGGCGGAAATTTCCGGGGATTTGCTTTTCATTGCAATCAATATGCTTTTGGGATGGTTGCTATTGGCCCCGCTGGCATCTTTTATCATATATTTGGTTTCAAAACGAGTGTTGACAAGCAGGCAAAGTAAGGTTGGCGTAATCGACAACAATGATCACAACTCAAAAAGCTAATCAACCCCTTATCAAATCATTGGAACAATTTTTCTATATTTAAGTATTTCCTATTGCATCTTTGCACCATCAAAATTATAAACTGTAAACAATGTCCGATAAGAATTCTTTAAACTCCAGCCCTAATATCTTCGGCCACTTCAAATACGATGGCCCCGCCGGCCTGGTAGTTTTTCTTGTTGCTCTGCCGCTGTGTTTGGGTATAGCGCTGGCATCTGGAGCACCACTTTTTTCGGGCGTTATTGCTGGAATTGTTGGAGGCTTGGTGGTAGCCTCTTTCAGTGGCTCTCAACTCGCCGTTAGTGGCCCGGCTGCCGGCCTGACAATCATCGTTCTCAACGCTATAGACGATTTAGGTTCTTTCGAGTCCTTTCTGCTTGCAGTCGTCATTGCAGGCGCTATCCAGCTCTTGCTGGGCTTTCTGAAAGCCGGTGTGATTGGTAATTTCTTCCCCTCTTCAGTAATCAAAGGAATGCTTGCTGCCATCGGGCTTATATTGATACTGAAACAAATACCTCATGCTTTCGGCTACGATTCAGATCCGGAGGGTGATATAGAATTTTTCCAGCCCGACGGACAAAACACCTTTTCAGAGATTTTCGCTGCTCTCGAAAATTTGAGCATGGGAGCGATTGCCATCTGCCTCAGTTCGTTGGCTGTCATTCTTCTCTGGGATAGGCCTGGTATCAAGAAAAAGGCATTCTTTTCTATCGTTCCGGCACCGTTGGTGGTGGTACTACTGGGAATAGGTGTTAATCAGCTCTTCATTAAATTCCTCCCTGACATGGCTCTCGGGCAGAGCCATCTCGTTTCGTTGCCTATTATTGGCAATCTGAGTGAGTTTGCCAACGAACTTACTTTCCCGGACTTTAGCCAGTTTGGCAACCCCGAAATCTATGTAGTGGCCATTACCCTTGCCATTATCGCAAGTTTGGAGACTTTATTGAGTCTGGAAGCCACTGACAAGCTGGATCCTTACAAAAGAGTTTCCCCTCAAAACAGAGAGTTGAAAGCACAGGGCATTGGTAATATGGTCTCAGGACTTATTGGAGGCTTGCCGCTAACAGCTGTTATTGTGAGAAGCTCCGCCAACATAGATTCTGGGGCACACACAAAAATGTCAGCAATTATCCATGGTGCTTTGCTGCTTCTCAGTGTCGTTGTTATTCCACATATCCTTAACCTGATACCGCTGGCTGCCCTTGCAGCAATACTGATAATGATTGGCTTCAAACTTGCCAAACCATCGCTGTTCAGGTCGATGTTTCAAAAGGGAATGGGGCAGTTCCTGCCATTTGTGATTACAATCGCAGCGATTCTGTTGTCAGATTTACTAATCGGTATCTCTATCGGCATGGCTGTTGGTCTGTTCTTTGTAATAAAGAGCAATTTCAACGAGGCTATTTTGGTTACACAGGATGAGGAGAACTATCTTGTGAAATTGAACAAGGACGTAACTTTTCTCAATAAATCCGCCCTAAGAACTACATTTCAAAAGATTCCAAAAGGTGCCTTCGTTATCATTGATGGAACTAAATCAATATTCATTGACAACGACATATCAGAAGTTATCGAAGATTTCGTTGAAACATCAGAGAACCGAAAAATAACGGTTGAACTAAAAAAATCATCCTCCAGCTACAATCACTTATTTAAGAAATAGTCGACATGAGTCCCTACGAAAAATTGTTACTGGAAAATAAAGCTTGGGCACGTGAACGTGTCCAAGCCGACCCCGACTATTTTAATCACCTTTCTGAAATACAAAATCCGGCATTTTTATGGATTGGCTGCGCCGACTCAAGGGTACCTGCCAATGAGATCACAAATACAGAGCCGGGTGAGATGTTTGTACACAGAAACATCGCTAATATGGTGGTGCATACGGATCTTAACATGCTGAGCGTTTTACAATATGCAGTGGAGCACCTCAAAGTTGACCACATTATTGTAACTGGCCACTATGGTTGCGGTGGCGTAAAGGCGGCGATGACCAACAAAAGTCTTGGCCTTATCAATAAATGGCTGAGAAATATCAAGGAAGTGTATAGAATTCACAAGCAGGAAATAGATCGTCTTCCCAACGAAGAGGCCAAAGCAGATCGATTGGTGGAGCTCAATGTAATAGAGCAGGTAAACAACTTAGCAAAAACATCGATTGTGCAGCATGCCTGGAAAAAAGAGCAACGCCCTATGCTACATGGTTGGGTATATGGGTTGAAGGATGGTATTTTGAACGAAGTATTTAAGATGGATCCAAATACTCAACTTGATCCCATCTATATGTTTGACTTTGATGACGTAAAGTAGGTGCGCAAAAAGGTATCACTTCTGAGGGCCGGCATGTTCATGCTGGCTTTTTTTCTACTAGCTATCTCCTTTCAGGGGTGCTCCAGCCATTCCTACAATATAAAAACTGTAAAGCCGAAAGTGCATCACCGCTATTACAATCCTAAAAAGGACAAGCACAAAAGCAGGGTAAAGAAGGTTAAAATGAAATCGACCTAGTGGCCATTAATTGGTGCGGTTGCTGGCGATAGGCTTACCGGGGGTGTTTGTTTCGGTCTTCGCAACGGCTTTCTTTCCACTATCCTCAGTGGTTGAGATTTTAGCCACTTTCACAGTGTCGTTATTCTTCCACTGATAAAATGTAGTTCCTCTAAATTCTCTTATTGGCGATGTGTAATAGGCTTTCTTTGCGCTCTTCTTAGGAGAAGGTGTTGCGTTTACAAACCCTACTAACATTAAGAAAGAAACAACTAAAAAGACTTTTTTCACTTCGTTTTTACATTTAATACTCTTCGAAGGTACGTATAAACCATGGCTATTGAAAGCCTTCTTGTCCTTATTACTACGACCAGGGCTATATTTTCGATCAACCGTATGATTGGAAAGACTAACAAAACGAAAAAACCTTACATGAATGACATTTTATTTCAGAAGTTACCCTTCTCCATAATCAGCATTTGATTCTGCATTTCTTTTTTTACTTTGGAACACAAAACCGTCAACTATATGAAAAGACTTACCAACCTGATCCTTATTGCTATTCTATTGTATGGCTGCTCTCCAAAAGCCAATGAGCCTCAGCGGGTCATTGACCGTGGCTTGACAGCAAAAAATGGGATGGTCGTTTCAGCACACCCATTGGCATCACAAGTGGGGGCTGACATACTCAAAAAAGGTGGCAATGCTGTGGATGCTGCCATTGCAGTACAGTTTGCGCTGGCTGTTGTTTATCCGGGAGCGGGGAATATTGGAGGCGGCGGTTTTATGGTGATCCGCCAAAACGACGGTTCGGTTGATGGCTTGGACTACAGAGAAGAAGCTCCTGCGGCTGCATCCAGAAATATGTACCTTGATGAGAATGGCGAAGTTATCGAAAACCTGAGTTGGCTGGGACATTTGGCATCTGGAGTGCCCGGTTCGGTGGATGGAATGGTGAAGGCATACGAAAAATATGGCAGCCTTGGTTGGGAAGAGTTGGTACAGCCTTCTATTGATCTGGCTGCCAATGGCTTTGCACTTACCGAAAAAGAAGCAGCGGGGCTGAATCGGGGAAAAGACAATTTCATCAAGTACAATACCGTTAGTCCCGGCTTTATTTTAAAGGACAATGAGTGGGTGGCAGGCGACACCATATTTTTGAAGGATCTTGCCAAAACACTTTCTCTTATTCGTGACAAAAAAGAGGCAGGATTCTACGAAGGCGAAACCGCCGATCTCATCGTGGCCGAAATGCAACGGGGAAAGGGTATCATTACCCTCGAAGACCTGAAAAATTATGAAGCTGTATGGAGAACACCGGTTGTGGGATCTTACAAAGGCCATAAGATTATCTCGATGGCGCCTCCTTCCAGCGGAGGCATCGCCTTGCTGCAGCTGCTACAATCTGTAGAGCCCTACCCGATCAATGAATGGGGCTGGAACACGGCAAAAACTGTCCATTTGATCACTGAGGCAGAGAGGCGTGTGTACGCTGACCGTGCTAAATACCTGGGAGATCCTGACTATTTCGATGTGCCTATGGCCGGACTGATAGATCCTGCATACAACAAAAAAAGAATGTCTTCCTTCAATCCTGAAAAGGCTTCTCTGTCATCCGAGGTGACCGAGGGAAACCCTGTGGCGCTGCTTGAATCGGATCAAACCACTCACTTTTCAGTAGTTGACTCCAAAGGCAATGCTGTGTCGGTTACCACCACGCTCAATGGGGGCTTTGGAAGCAAAGTGTTTGTAGCAGGCGCTGGCTTTCTGCTCAATAATGAAATGGACGACTTCAGTGTGAAGCCTGGCTATGCCAATGCCTATGGTTTGGTGGGTGGTGAGGCTAATGCCATCGAGCCCGGTAAAAGAATGTTGAGTTCAATGACTCCTTCCATTGTTGAGAAAGATGGTAAACTGATAATGGTTGTTGGCACGCCGGGAGGCTCAACTATCATCACGTCGGTGTTTCAAACAATCCTCAATGTGGTTGACCACGGCATGGGCATGCAAGAAGCTGTAACGGCCCGAAGGTTTCACCACCAGTGGCTACCCGACTTGATACTGACCGAAACTGACGCCCTCAAACCTGAGGTTACTTCTGAATTAGATAGCATGGGCCATCACTTCAGAGAGACTGGAAATATTGGCCGGGTTGACGCTATCCTCGTGCTGCCTGACGGCATGCTGGAGGGCGGTGCGGATCCAAGAGGTGACGACACTGCTGTTGGCTATTAAGTACTTAAATACCAAAAAATGAATCGCCTGCTGTTGCTTTTCTTTTGTCTCACTTCCGTGTTGGCTAACGCCCGACAACGACCAGCGGAGCTAGGCGTGAAAATTGGTGTTCTGCCATCAGGAGAATTCAATGCTATCACAGACGTCAAAGGTGTAAAAGTCGGGCACTTCACATTTATTGAAGGAGACAAGGTAAGGACTGGGGTTACTTCTATCCTCCCCTTCGATGGGAATATCTTCCAATCGAAAGTGCCTGCGGCCATTTACCTGGGTAATGCTTTCGGCAAACTTGCAGGCTACACTCAAGTGAAAGAGCTTGGCAATATTGAAACGCCAATACTTCTGACGAATACCTTAGCAGTGGCTGATGCATCTAAGGCTCTGGTAAAATATACGATTGCACTGCCTGGCAATGAGAATGTTCGATCAGTGAACCCTGTTGTTGGAGAAACCAACGATAGCTACCTCAACGATATTCGCAGTTTCCCATTGCAGCCGGAGCATTTCGCAGCTGCCATTGACGCAGCGACGTCCGGGAAAGTTGAAGAAGGCAACGTTGGCGCTGGCACTGGCACAGTTTGCTTCGGTTACAAGGGAGGTATTGGCACCTCCAGCCGGAAACTCCCCGAAACCCTCGGTGGCTACACAGTGGGTGTGCTGGTACAAACAAACTTTGGCGGTAACCTTACGATTGATGGTGAAGGCATCGATGAAATACTGGAGCAATACCCCTACCGAAAGCAAATCCTTGGTTCTGTCGATGGATCGTGCATGATAGTGGTGGCTACAGATGCACCGTTAGATGCAAGGAATCTTGAAAGACTTGCCAAAAGGGCTATTCTGGGGCTCGGAAGAACAGGTGGTATCGCTTCCAATGGAAGTGGCGACTATGTGATAGCCTTTTCTACAGATGAAGGACTTAGGGTTCCTTATGATACGTCATCACCCACCCTTACGCAAAGCATTCTTTCAAATGATCATATGAGCCCGCTATTCATGGCTGTTATTGAAGCGACGGAAGAAGCCATCATCAATTCACTGTGGGCAGCGAAAACAATGACCGGCTTCGAGGGACGAACCGTGAAAGAACTTCCAGAAGAGGAAGTATTGAAGATTTTAAAGAAAGCAGGTAAGCTTAAAAAATAGCTTTCTGCGGCCAGGCCATGCCTGCCGCCAAAAAACTTCAATCAAAAATCCCTGCCCCAATTAACATAGCTGGTTATTCCCTGTCAAAATTTATATCCCAATGTCAGATAGAAAGTCCTGCCATTAGCTGGTAAGATGCCTGGGCCTGGATACATCTGAATTCTCCTGCTGAAATACCTGGCGTCAGCTACATTGTTCACACCGCCTGAAAAATGATATTTATCGAGAAAGCCCAGGTTAAAGGCCCAGTCGATGACTGTATAAGCGGGTATTACTCCCACGATGCCCGACTCGGAAAATTCGGTATTGTTGGCGTCGTTGAATTGCTCGCTTACATAGCTAACCTGCAAGGTGGAAGAAAAACTTTTGTGTGTGAATTCAAGCCCGGCTCGTTCTATCCAGTCGGGGACATTTTCTACATGGTTACCGTTGAGGGAAACTTCCTGGTTGCCGCTAGCTACAGTTACATCCAGGTACCTGGCATTGGTGTAGGCCAGCGAACTAAACAGTCGTAAGTCGGTGTTCACATTGTTTTTCACACCTCCCAGCAACGAAAAATTAAGGTACATTTCCAAACCTTTGACTTCAGAATTCCCCACATTGGTGGTGAAAAGGTAGGAAGCATTGGCACTCCCCTGCATTGTCACTTTACCAATTCTGTCGCCATAAAAAAGGTAATACCCATTGATGTCGAAATTCAGTAGGTTGCCTATGCTTCCCCTGTAGCCAGCGTCAATATCATACCCACGACTGTCTTTCAAGTTGGGGTCAACTATGCCTAGCTGATCGGCTGGTGTAATGTAGGCGTACAGGTACGGTCGGTACGCCTGGGAGATATTTCCATAAAGTTGGGTCTCATTGGTTAATTGATATTGCAAACCAGTACCGAAAAGAGGAAAGTTACGTTTGCCTGTATAGGACACGGGAAAAGAGGCGTTGTTAATGACTCCTGACAGATCTGATTTGATCACTTCATACCTGAATCCTGGCGTTACCGAAAACCTTTTATTCAGGTAAAAAATATTTTCTGCAAAGGCAGCATAGTTGATGGTCGAGAATGTCAAATCGGTGCCATAGGGCGCAACAAGGGTAAAATTAAAATCACTTCCTGTCGTTCCTGTACCTTTCTGTCTTCTCCTGGTCGTCCCATCGAAATATCTTATCCCCCCGGAAAGTACGCTCTTTACTTGCCCGAGGCTGTATTCGTGAAGAAGTCTTGCTTCTGTTGTAAAGCTCCTATAAAAGTCCCTGTCGATCTGCCGTGGATTGAAAGAGCCTATGTTGGTGTTGAACGTGTCTTTTACAGTAGCAGGGTTGATAAACTGTATACTGCTTCGTTCACCCCAAACACCGTTGGCAGTTAATTCAAGCGATGTAGAGGGAGAGAGCTGATAGTTGAAAGTAACAGCCGGAACGTTAATGATAGGACTAAAATAATTTCTAGACCTGTCGGATTGCCTGGCATTTTCCTTGAATTGTGCGTCCGTTAGTCCACCTGCTATCTGCTGGCGGTAGTCCATTCTGGAAAATTGCAAAGCTACGCTACCCTTATTGGAAAACCGGTACTTGACATTGGCATACCAGGCATCGTAGTTAAAAGCAGAATTGGGGCGCCAGCCGTCGCCATGTCGGTTGTTGTAGTAGGCATAGTAACTTACTTTCCCTTTCGTTCCGCCCACGGCATTATACGAATTGAAAAGATTGTTAGCGCCAAGTGTCTGCTCGCTTTCCAGCGAAAACACTTTGGTGGAGTCTCCTTCCTTCATCACATAGTTCATCATCCCACCGTACTGACTGCCGAACTGAAGGGCTGCTGAGCCACGCACAAGCTGCACCTGTTTTACCCCTTGCATAGGCACCTGATAGTGGTTTTCAGGATAGCCAAATATGTCGGAATTAGTGTTGTAGCCATTCTGCCGCATATTCATTTCGATGGAACGATGGGCATCGGTTCCTCTGGTTCCTATATTCATTTGGGTGCCGGCACCATCCATATCCCAAAGATTGACGCCCGGCATTTTTGCGAAGACCATCCTGCCAACGTTTTGAACGAGATTGGCTCCACCGTTATCCAAATCCACTGTTTCCGTCTTTTTACCTGCAAATATGTTAGCGCCAACTATGTCGGGTAACGCCTGCTTTTTATCGTGAAAGCCCTTAACAGTTACGGCGTCAAGAATTTTTGTTGAAATACTGTCTGGTTCGTTTATTTCCTGCGCTTCGACTGAACTCCAAAGGCAGCCCAAAGCGAATAGAAACAGAAGTCTAATGTTTTTCATGTAAAATTGAATTTCAGCGTTGCAACTGATGACAGTCACCAACTCTGGTTTTAAAAGATTTAAAAAAAATAGTTGCAAAATACTTTCGAAGGCGACAAGTACCCACTGTCTGCTTTAATGACAGACAGTGGGGAAATATCCGGCTTGCCGTATCCAGCACCCATCTTTATTTAATTAATTCGGTAAGTCAATTAGCTCCGTCATTTTTAGCTTTCTCAATGCTATACTGAGCCACTTTTCTGCCCTGATCGGTGCCAACTACCGCATCAAACCTGTAATGAATGCCACCGTACACCCTTGAAATGGCCGCTTCTTCGGCCCAGAAGTTACAGAGCTCGGCTTCCTGCGGAAATATATAACCCAACACCGCCGCACCTGCAGCAGAAAACACGCTATGTCCTGAGGTATAGCTGGGAAAATTCGGCGTTCCCGCTATGGTCTTGTAGCCGGGAATCGTTTGAATCGGTCTTGGATAATGGTAGTAATACTTAGCATCCCAGCAACTGATGCCGGCGTCCATGATGGCCATGTTCATATAGGCAAAAGTTCTTGCAGAGCGAATAGGGTTTTGCTTGTACTTGATGATAAAGTCTTTGGCAAAACGATTCCAATGGCCTGGTGGTGTGTACGTGCCCAAGCCATCTTGCCAGAAATTGGCAATAGCCCGCCACTCGTCGGTCATGTTGTCGGCATAGTGTTTGAGTTCTTTCACATTTTCCTCAAACTCGGCAGAGCCTGGAGCAGGTGGAGCAATTGGCCGGACTTCCTCTACGGTAGGCACATTCCACATTTTCACTTTGCCAAACAAAGGAGTGAGCCCTACTGGTCTGGTGGGTAATTCCAGGTTGTCCCACTGCCAGCCAAATCTTGCGAATGCTGCAGCTTTGATAGAATCAGATACTGCCTTTGGTGCCTGGGCCTTTTTCATGCCATCACCAGCAGCTCTGGCAAGCGCCACCTTGGCCACCTCCTCACCAATGTGCTTGCCAGCCTCAACGTCACTTTCCACATTGACACCAGCCCAAATCAAGCTTTGCAAGTGTTCCTCCGCTTTGGCAGCCAGATAGTCCTTTTCTAATGGAAACATAGCGGTCAATACGTCTCTGGAACTTGCAGCAATCACAGCGCCGTCAGAAGGGTATGACGGAAGACTACTCTTTTCGTAAGCCGGTGCAATGGCGTTGTCCAGATTGTACGGAGCCTGTCTGTTAAACGTGTATTTGTAGTGCCAGGCTGTTATCAATCCGTCGAATTGGGCCACGCTCAAATAGGCAAAAGCCCTGCAAGCATAAGGAGGATGAGCAAATGGAAATGCCGGTGGCCCCTCGGGACTCGCCGGATTAGGCAAGGTGTAGGTGTCGTCCTCGTTTGGCCCGGGAATCAGGTTGTACTTGGCCACCAACTCCAGCGCAATCTCGTTCCATCTGATCACGGAGTTGTTGGTCCAGTACTCCACTTTTTTAAGCTGATCAGTCGTGAGGTTGGCAGAGGCCGACTTAAGGTCTGCTAGCTCGGCCATGTACTCGGCAGATGTAACATCGGACGGTGCGTCGATTACGACCTGATCTACTGAGGTTAGCAGAACGGGTGTCCACGATCCGGCATCCTCGTCGAGGCTTGAATAGGCGTAGTCACTAAAGTTTGCCATGGTGGGCAACTCATCGTCGCATGCAGTAATCACCAGTACCATGCAAAGGCTGGCAACTGCTATAGTTATATTCTTATTCATTGATGTCTTTTTTAAAATCTAGATTTTGAATTGGTAGGTCAAACCAATGCCCAAATTGTTGGACTTGGCGGTATTTCTTCCGCTTATCCGCTGGCTATAATATACCAGCGCACCGAGTCCTTTCGCCGCTTTAGGGTAATACTGGGCAGTCAATCCAACCTGACCAAATTCAACCTTGTTTGTTGGTTGCGCAGCATTATACTTTCTGATATCGTCACCCGAAGTTGACACCAGTCCCTGGTAATTAGCTTCCACTTTGAGGGAGTAATCCAACAACCAGCTACCCACTACGGCCTGATAGTTCCATGCGTCCGGCACGTCCATCCAAGCCGTGTAATAGCTGCCATCATTGTAGTAATAGTCTCTTTCAGCCTCTGTCTGCCCTCTCCAAAGGTGCGCACCAGTAATTCTGGCATACATTCCCTTATCTAATTGATAATGCACAATGCCTCTTACACCAAACTCCGGCGCACCGAAACCTAGTGAATAAGGCATGTAGTCGGACAGGTAGTTGCTCATTGGAGTAGAAAAACTGACGGTCGTCAGCAAGGCTAGTTTTCCTGCCCCCAATTGTTTGTTCATCAGCTCTCCCTTGAGTGAAATCCCGATGTCCTGGAATCCTTTGGCTCCGGCAAACTTGCCTCCGTTCGGCTCGCTCGACTTGGTTTTCACATAGGGCGTTGCCACTATGAGGTTCAACTTGTCATGCAATCCTATGGCGATCATGGGCAAAACGGTATTTCTCGTCACTGTTTCGATCGTTTGATTCACCCTCAAGAGGTCGCCTTCCCAATAGTGGTCAAAAGAGCTCATGTCGTAAATCAACGCTACACATGACTCTCGTTGTTTCATCATGATGGCATCTGTAGGCGTTTGTGCTTTTACCTGGATGAGGGTGAACACAAAGGCAGAAATGCCAAAAAGTATATATTTATTGCTTTTCATTAATTGCTAGGTTAAAATGTAAGGGGAAAGGAATTTCAGGCACGCTTGTCTTTTCAAAAGTCGATCGACAACTCACCGGTAAAGGCACGACATTACCGGCCACCCCGCAAAGGCAGTATTTACCCTAGCGTTTCCACTGGTCATACTTGACGCCTTGGGTGGCTACTTTGTGAAGTTAAGCGGCTGGAAAAAACTAGTTTTGAGATCCGGTAAAGTCGTTTACATCAACAGTGTGTCTGGCCATTCCAAAACGATAGGTGAAACCGAAGTTGATCAGATAGTCAGCAAATGCAGCATCGCCGTTGACCAACTCTCCTGTTTCTTTGGTTCTTTGCTTGTCGGAAAAATTCTGCACCCTGGCACGGTCGACCGCTATCGGCACAGTCAGGCTAAATGCCAAGTTTCCAATGCCATAGTTCACACCTGGCTCAAGCGACACAATATAGCCTGGTCTCCTGAATCCCTCATCTCCTCCGATGAGGTCGCTTGATGGCACACCCTCCAGTCTTGCTCCGCCATACAAGCCAAGCCCCTGCACAGGAGTGACGTACAACGCACCCAGCCGGGCTGCGTACTGATCGGATACAGATAATTCAGAGGCAGACCCCCGGAAATTAGTAGTCGAATATTTCTCCCTGGGATTCACCATGTAGTACAACAGGGCGCTCACCACCAGCTTCTCTGAAATGTTGTGGTAAGCCTGTGATTCGAATGTAATGCCGACACCACCATCGCCTGGCTGTATCGACTGATCGAGGCCAGACGTGATCACCTGGTCACGGTTAGGTCCCTGGTTGTAGAATTTGCCCTTTGCCCGGTAATTCCCAGAAGGAAGCTTCATGCCTAAGCCAAGCGAAATATTGGATCCTGCATGTGTGGCAGGGTCGAGCAGCCAGTAGCTAGCACCAAACCTTATGTCTGCCAGCCCGCTTGAATAAGTCGAATGCCTGTCGCCGAGGCCGTTGGGTGGGTTGCCGCCATGCTCGTACATCGACGACCTGGCGTGATTAACGAAAGGAAGAACAAAATTTACTGAAAGGCGATCTGAAATGCCGTAGGCTATCAGAAAGTCGAAGAAATAAGAATCGTTTATTACCTCAGTGCCGTTTTCAACTCGCTCAGTTTCTTCATGCTTTCCACGAAAATGCTTGTAAGAATGGAAATACCTGAAATTGGTTGCTGCGTTCCACTGTCCTTTGCCGAGCACCGCACCGCCTCCAACGTTGACACCAGCCCCTGACCTAACAGCAATACAACCTTGTGAAAAAGCCTCATTAGCAGCCGCCAACAGGCATATCAAAACTATATATATAGTAAAAGTAGATTTCATTTTGAGATGATTTTAGTAAAAGAAAAAGTATTGGGTAGACCAATTCTGAAAAGCCCTACTTATCATTTCTCACCGTCTTCGACAGCACAAAGCTTTGCCAAAAAACCTGCCAGCGACTTACTGAAGCACCAAACAACTATAAACAACCTCGTTTGTAGGAAACCAGCTAAAGTTTCGCAGCAAAAGTCTGATGTGTCAGCGATGAAGAAATAACGAGAAGACCACTCAGAATCGGTCTGATTCTGTCTTAGACTAAAATACCTCTGGGTGGAGGGCTTTGAATCGAAAGGAAAAAAATGTAATCGGAGACAACGTAGTCGGCATTCTCTACGGAATAAAAACCACCGTAGGAAGCCCTTTCCATTGCCACATTCGAAATCATGTAATCTTTAGAAAGCGATTTTGAAAAATCAACCTGTTTAGCCGTGGAAGCATCCGGCGCTGTGAAGGTACTCACATAGTCCTCAATGGCTTCATGTAGCTTTTGTTGGTTGTAATCAGGAAGGCAAACGATGTACAGTGTATCCGCTGCATATTTTTGTTTGACCAATCGATAGAACTTTCCTTCTACCTCGATAAGCCCGTCAACTCTTTCATAGTTGGCCTGGTCAGGCATGTAGGCAAGAGACACCGCTACCTTGAACTCAACTAACTCTTCTTCATTGAAATTGTCTGAATCCAGGTCACTAACCACCTGTTGTTCAAGGTTATATTTCAAACCCATGAACACACCGTAAAAACCGATGATGTTCAAAAGGAACAGAAAAAGAAGCGATATGGCGGTGATCCGACGCAATGAAGCAGGTATACTTTTCCGAAATGTATGCATTTAGGTGAACTATCCCAAGCCCACCCTAAAGGAATAATTTACTATATTTCGCAAGCATATCTGCAACCAACCGTAAGTTCATAAGTACTTTAAGCATTACGCCATAGCCTGTTAGTTCAGACTATATGGAATACGTGCATAGTTTTTTCTCGAAAACTCAAAACTTTCCTACATCTATGAGCTTACCATTCGATCACCTTGTGATTAAAGTCGATGACTTAGAAAAAGCCACGCAAACATTCACTGCAAGCGGGTTCGTAGTGACAAAAGGAGGCGTTCATAAGGGCGGGTTCTCTGAAAACGCATTGGTAATGTTTAAAGACGGAAGCTTTCTGGAGCTATTGTCGATCAGAAAAGGTGTCAAACCATTTCTTTTGAAGCTTTATTCTAAAACCCGGGCTTTCAGGTCTCTCAAGTACTCGAAGAAATGGGGGCTTTTTCACAGGTTTTACGACAGGGCTCTTTCGCTGCCTGAAGGAGTGACAGATTTCTGCGTTTTGTCAGCTGATATAAAAGCAGATCTGACGAGGATAAACGATGGGGGCCTTTTCGTCACCAAACCAATGGCAGCGGCGAGAAAGAAGCCGGATGGGAAAAAGATTAACTGGCAAATGGCTTCAACCCTCCTGACTGAGCTTCCATTTATTCGGGGCCCCTATTCCGCTCCCTCATCTCCTTCCGACGAAGCAACGGCGCACAAAAATGGCATTACCGGCATTAAATCAATTACTCTCCTGGCACTTGATTTTAAGGAAATGATGCGCAACCTGACCACTCTGCTGAATCAGGAGCCTCGGCAGAATCCGGCTGATGAAGACAAAGAGGCCAGATATATCATCGGCTCAACTACCCTTATTTTAAAGAAATCGTCTGAAAATGATTTGCTCATCAAAAAATTGAGAAGCAAAGGACTGGGCGTGTTCGGGATCGAATGGGAATTTGGTACCAATGGTTCGCAAGTAGAATCCGATTTTTCTAACTTACATGGATTAGTAGTGCTATAGTACGGCTGACCCCTTTGATTATATCAAGTTGAGGGTTGGGCGTCGATGCCAATCAAACCAACCTTAGATGAAAAAATTAACTTATCTTTTGCCCCTGCTCGGGGCAATCATTTCTTGCTCCACGCCTGATTACGACGTAATTATCCGCAACGGACTCATCTACGATGGCTCGGGCAGTGCTCCTATTAGTGCCGACCTGGGTATTAAAGGCGATACGATTGCGACCATAGGTAACCTGAAGGAAAAATCAGGAGCGACAGAAATTGATGCCAAAGGCAAGGCAGTGAGCCCTGGCTTCATCAACATGCTAAGCTGGGCTACAGAAAGCATCATTACCGATCCTCGGTCTATGAGCGACATCAGACAGGGAGTTACGCTGGAAGTGTTTGGCGAGGGGGTATCGATGGGCCCGCTGAGTGATAAAATGAAGGCCGACTGGGTCAAGAATGCAGAAGAAGAAACTGATATCACCCCAGAATGGACCACACTCGGAGAATACCTGGAGTACCTGGAAACCAAAGGCGTCACACCCAACGTAGCCTCCTTCATCGGCGCTACTACCCTACGCATTCACACTGTTGACTATGATAATCGCCCGCCAACTGAAGAAGAACTAGACAGCATGCGGTTACTGGTAAAACAGGGGATGGAAGAAGGCGCTTTGGGCATTGGTTCATCTCTGATATATGCCCCTGCCTTTTACGCCAGCACTGAGGAGTTAATAGAACTGTGCAAGGTGGCTGCTCCCTATGGTGGCCGGTACATCACCCACATGCGCAGCGAAGGCAATCAGCTACTGGAAGCGGTAGACGAAACGATCAGGATTGCTAAGGAATCTGGAATCCCGGCAGAAATCTATCATCTGAAAGGAGCAGGCACCGACAACTGGTGGAAAATAGACACGTTGCTTACTATGATCGAAGGAGCGAGAGCAGAGGGAATTAAACTCACCACCGACATGTATACCTACACCGCTGGCGCCACCGGGCTCGATGCTTCCATGCCACCCTGGGTGCAGGAAGGTGGCCCGGAAAAATGGAGAGAGCGCTTGCAGGATCCCGATGTTAGAAAGAAAGTGATCGAAGAAATGCGAACTGCCACCAATGAATGGGAAAACCTGCTGCTGTCCGCCGGTTCGCCAGAACGGGTTGTGCTGCTTGGCTTCAAGAACGATTCGCTGAAACCAATTTACACAGGAAAAACACTGGCAGAAGCCGCTGTTATCCATGGGAAATCTCCGGAAGAAACCGCTATTGATTTGGTGATAGCCGATGAGACCCGGGTGGGTACGGCCTACTTCATGATGTCAGAAGAAAACGTCAAGCGCCAGATACAACTGCCCTACATGAGTTTTGGGTCTGATGCTGAGTCGGTGATGCCGGAGGGCAAAGTGCTGGAGTCGAGCACCCATCCACGCACCTATGGCAATTTTGCCAGGCTGTTGGGCAAGTATGTGAGAGACGAGAAAGTCATTTCTCTGGCAGAGGCCATTAGAAGACTATCTTCGATGCCAGCTGAAAACATGGGGATAAGAAAAAGGGGGCGGCTTCTGCCTGGCTACTACGCCGATGTGGTGATCTTTGACCCAGCGACAATTCAGGATCACGCTACGTTTGAAAACCCTCATCAGCTTTCCACAGGCGTGACCGACGTTTGGGTAAATGGCGTGCAGGTCCTTAGCAACAGCGAGCATACGGGAAGCTTTCCCGGAAGAGTAGTAAGAGGCCCGGGATGGGTAGGTTACAAGGACTGATCTGGAGCGTGGACGATATTCGACTGTGAAGGAATGGCGAAAAAAGATATAATCAAGTGGCAATTTTACATGCTACAGTTATTCTCCTATCTTAATGAAACTATACTAACCTGACCATGAAAACTGTAGTTGTTACGGGTGCCACTGCCGGAATTGGCTTTGAAACTGCCAAACAATTGGCTCAAAAGGGATACAGGGTTATTCACCTTGCCCGGAATAAAGATAAAGCCAGAAAAGCCGACAGCCTTATCAAAGCTGCCGCTGGGCACGAGAATGTGCACCATATTGTGGCAGATCTGGCCGATCTCCGTTCGATTCAGGAAGCTGCTGGCAAAATCAAAGAAATCTCCCGCAGGATTGATGCGCTTATCAACAACGCAGGTGGTATTATCGATGTGGACGACCGCAGCAAAGATGGTATTGAAATGAACTTTGCCATCAACCACCTCGGACATTTTTACCTTACCAACCTTTTGATTAACGAGCTTGTAGCTTCCAAGGCAAGAGTCATCAATGTGAGTTCAGAAGCCCACAAAATCGGCTACTTGAATATTGAGCGAATAAAGGAAAATAAAGGCCTGACTTCTGGCTTCAAGGGATATGGTGACGCAAAACTATGTAATCTGTTGTTCACCAAATCACTCCATGAACAATACCGTGACCGTGGCCTCACGGCTTTCTCGGTTCACCCTGGCGTTGTGAAAACCAATTTTGGCCACAATATGAAAGGTTTTGTGAGCGGCGTTGTCAAGTTTGCCCAGCTGTTTATGATCACAGCAGCCAAAGGAGCCGCCACTTCGGTTTACCTGGCGACAAAAGAAGGGATCGAAAAAAACAGTGGTGGCTATTTCAAATCGAGGCACTTAACTACCCCCTCCACCCAGGCCACAAGCGATAAAAACGCCGAAGACCTCTGGAAATTAAGTGAACAGATAATAAAGGAAGCCCTGGAAAATTAGTTACCCTTCAACACGGTGAACTCAACTCTCCTGTTGAGCTTTCGAGTTTCCTCCGACGCATTGGATGCGATCGGTTTGGTTGGCCCAAAGCCTTTGCCGGTCAACCGGCTCTTGTCGATTCCTTTGCTGACCAAATAGTCGATAACAGTCTGCACCCTGCTTTCCGACAATTCGATATTGGGTTTGATAGGCCCCTGGTTGTCCGTGTGACCTGAAATGAGTATCTCTACTTCCGGGTTGTCTTCCATCATTTTCCTTACCCTTTCAAGGTCTGCTTCAGAGCCCTTGATCATATTGGCGGTGCTTTGCTCGAAAAGCACATGTGAAAGCGTTACCGTATTGCCAACTGACAACGGCTGTAGCAACACCGTCTCGTTAATTTCGTCTCCATCAAAAGTTTCAACGACCAACTGCTCGTCCAGATATCCCTTGGCTGAAACAGTAAGGGCATAGGAATGACCATCTTCAAGAGCAAAACTAAAGGTTCCGTCATTGCCTGACTGGTGATTGGTACTGTAATCCGAGGTTTGACCAGACACTGATATGTTTGCAGACAACGCCCCAAGTGTTTTGGCATCTCTCACAATTCCGGAAACCTGAGTCGTGGCCACTGTTGGAGCTGTTGCTGTCGGCACCACTTCAGGGTCGATAGACGGTTTAACAACGGCGCCAATGAGTGGGGTTTGTGGAATAGTATCCAGCCTTTGGGCTACTATGTCCGACTTAATTTTCACCCTTTTGATATCGCTATAGCCCTCGGAGTTCTGCGTGCTGGTGAGGTAAGCGAAATCGGCACCAGGCTGGAACGAAAACGATAGCTCGGTACCGACAGTATTGACTTTGTTCCCGAGGCTTACGGGCTCCGACCAGTTTCTCCAGGAATCGTCAAGCCTTTCTGAATAGAACAGGTCTCTCCCCCCCTGCCCCGCAATCCCATTGGAAGCAAAAATCAGTGTTTTATAGTCTTCGGCTAAGAACGGTGTATTTTCCTGAAAGGCCGTATTGATCATAAAGCCAAGGTTCCGGGGCGAAGAGTAGCTGCCATCTGATTCTCTAAAGCATACATAAAGGTCTTCCGTGCCATAACCACCAGGGGCTTCTATCGAAAGCAGCAAGACTGTTCCGTCCGCTGTCACCCAGCCACTTTGATGACTGCTCTTGTTATTGAAGTATTTGACGTTCAACCTTTCCGGTGCTGTCCAGTTATCGCCGTTTCTGCGGCTGGTAGCTACTGCTTTTCTGAGTATCCCGTCCTTGTCTTTGTAGTCAGTGGAAAGATACATCAGGTTGCCAGCATCGGCAAAACCTATGATAGCATTGAGTCCATCGCTGTTCAATGGTGTGCCTAAATTTTGCGCCGGAAGCCAGTCTCCGGAAGCCGACTGCTCACTCATCCAAATATCGCCTTTGTCTCCCTTGCCTCCCACATTGGCAGCATGCTGCACCCTGGTAAAGAACATCATAGTGCCAGAAGGATGCAGAATGGGATTTTCTTCAAACGAAGGAGAGTTAATACTATTTCCCACAGTCTCCTGACCATCGTAAATAGTCAGGTTTTGGGCGTTGAGTAACACTGAACAAAACAGAAGAGCAGGTGTTAGAAAAAGGGCTAAATACTTCATTAAACAGGATTTTCGGCAAAGTTAATAGAATAACGAACAATCATGCCCGGATAACGCAATCGGTACGGCGAAAATTGGGTGAACGGTCGGATGGAGATACCTTTGAAGCACGTTTTAGTCCCTGGCATCAAAACTAGTATCCTCGGTCCCTATCAATTTTATTCTTCAATGGCAGCCCTGCTAACATGGCTTTATAATTGGCCACAATCTGAGGAGCTGCAGCATCAGGGTTGGTGATGCTGGCAATATGTGGGGTGATAAACACCTTAGGATGATCCCAAACTGGGTGATTCTTTTGAAGTGGTTCATTTTCAAACACGTCGAGAAAGGCCCCGGAGAGTGTTCCGTTGTCAATGGCATCTATGATGTCGTTGGTTACCTGATGTTGCCCACGAGCGGCATTGATCAGAAAAGTGCCCTTGTTCATTTTCGTAAATAGCTTACTGTTCAACATACCTTTGGTGTCCGGAGTAGCTGGCAGCAAGCACACCAACACGTTTATTTCCCTGAGAAAGGCATCCAGCTCCTTGTTGCCTGCAAAACATTTAATTCCTTTCACATTTTTACGACTATTCGAATATCCAACTACTTCGAATCCGAGAGCTTCTAGCTTTTTGCCGGCTTCTTGCCCAAGTACGCCAAACCCCATGATACCGATCTTTACAGCTACTTCAGATGGTGACGACGGATCCCAAACATGTGCACTCTTGTCGGCGAGGTATTTGTCAAACCGCCGATGATGATACATCACAGCCGAAACGACATAGTTGCTCATCGAGAAGCTTAGGCCATCATCAACGATGCGAACTATGGGCACGCCGTCAGGCAGCTCCGGGTCTTTGAGCACATGGTCGACCCCTGCTCCCATGGAGCAAATAAGTTTGAGGTTAGGAAAAGCTGTCAGCGACCCGGCAGGATGGCCCCACACTACTGCACAGGTTATTTCCAATTGATGACCCGTCTCGGGCCAGATGCTAACGTCAAGGTTTTCGTCGGCCTTATTGAATGCCGTGATCCACTGACTTAAATCCCTGTTTGGTGCGATTATTATGATTGACATAAGCTACCTTCTGCTTACAAATGGGTTGTCCTTTATATAAAACCGCCACGGCTTCAGTGCGTCTTCACCTGCGTAATCCACTCCTATTCTGGTCGTGGCCACTATTTCTTTCTCAGCCACGGCGATTCCTCTTTCTTCCAGCCAGATGGAAGGCCCTGAAAGCGACTCCCCTGTGTTGGCTACTTTTATGCCAAGGGCCTCGCCCACCGTTCCGGGTCCAGCCGATATCCTTTTGAGGGAGCTCTTTCTTCGTCGCTCCATCATGGTGTGCCCACCTTCCAGCGGCTCCAGTGCCCTGATCAGCACTGCGTCGGCATTACCCTCTACATTAGTTACCACATTAACCATGTGGTGGATGCCATAGCACAGGTAAACATAGACCACACCACCTTCCTCGAACATCACTTCGGTGCGGCTCGTCTTTCCAAACCGGCATGCATGGCACGCCATATCGCCCTCACCACTATACGCTTCCGTTTCAACGATCACCCCGGCAGTCAATTGTCCGTCAAAAAAAGTGCACAAGACCTTCCCCAGCAAATTCTTCGCTACAGACACCACATCATTTACCACATAAAAATCTTTTGATAGCGGTTTCTCTGCCATTTCGATCCTTGTTGTTTACCTGCTAAATATTAATCCATAACTTCGGCTGAGTTATACAAAACAACGTTCAAACAAACCTTCATCAAAATATGAGAAACATTTTCGCACTTGCAGTGGCCTTGATTTTTGCAGGATATTCATCCTATGCGCAAATCAGCGCACCGGCAGCTAGTCCGTCGTGCACTATTACCCAACAAATTGGTCTGACAAATCTGTCTCTGGAGTATTCAAGACCTAGTGCCAGAGGCAGAACGATCTTTGGTGACTTGCTGCCTTATGGCGTTGAGTGGAGAACGGGTGCCAACTCGCCGACTACGCTCACTTTCGACAAGCCAGTGGTGATCAAAGGACAGGAATTAGCAGCGGGTAGCTATGTCATTTCATCGGTGCCCGGCAAAACAGAGTGGACGGTTACTTTCTCACAAAACGACCAGAAGGTGTTGAGTCTCAAAATAACGCCTGCAGCCTATCCTATTCACGTTGAAACATTGAGCATCCAGTTTGAGAAGATCACCGAGACTTCAGCCGACCTTCAAATTCTCTGGGAAAAAACGTTGATCTCTATCCCAATGGCGTTTAAAACTGACGAGCAGGTAATGGCACAAATTGAAAGCTTCGCTAAAAATCCCGAAGCGAGCCTTGCGAACTCTTATTACCAGGCTGCTAGTTACTACCTCAACACTGGCAGAGACCTTAATAAGGCTTTGGAGTGGGTGAATAAGGCCATCGCTGTAAACGACGGGTTTTTCTGGCAGCACAGAACCAAGGCGCTTATCCTCGCTGGCCTGGGCAAATACAAAGAGGCTATTGCATCGGCGCAAGTGAGCACTGAGAAATCGAAAGCCGCTGGCAATGCTGACTACCCAAGACTAAACGATAAGTCGATTGCCGAATGGCAGGCTAAGAAATAATTGAAAAAGGTCGCAGGGGCGTCAAATGATGTCTTTGCGACCTTAAAATCATTGGCAAACGAACTTTTAGTCTTCAAAGACTGCTTTCTTATTATCAAATGAACCACTATGGCACTGATTAAAGACAGCTATTTGCCTGTTCCCTGGGATTTCAGAGAGGTGATGGACGAAGTAAAAACGCAGGAAAAAGATGGCGTGATTTACTACTTCACTACTGAACCGGACATGGAAAGTGCTGAAGGCAAAATTTTGGATATCGTCGAAACGCCTGAAGGCGAATTCCTCCTCACGTCCAATGGCGATAAGGTTCGGTTGGACAAGATCGTCACTCTTTATGGAAAGCCCGGGCCGTCTTACCATATCTATGATGGCTATGCCAATGTCTGTCTGAATACCCACAAAGACAATTGCTGAGTTGGAAATAAGAAAGATCAAAGCCGAAGATACCTGGCCAGTTCGGCACAGGGTAATGTGGCCTAACCAGCCGTTTGACTTTGTCAAGGTCGATGAAGACCACGAAGGCATCCATTATGGGCTCTTTGTGGACGATGATCTGGTATCCGTTGTTTCGCTCTTTCTCAAAGATGGCAAAGCGCAGTTCAGGAAGTTCGCTACCGAAGTTGAACACCAGGGTAAGGGCTACGGCACTTTTCTGCTCAACTACCTTTTGAAGGAAACCGAAGGCCTGCATGTATCATCCGTTTGGTGTAATGCCAGAACGGAGAAAGCCGGATATTATGAAAGGTTCGGATTTCTGAAAACAGATGCTACCTATATGAAGGGGGGCATTGAGTTTGTGGTGATGGAGAAAGTGCTTGTTTAAGACACTTGACTTAATCTCTTTTTTAATTTATTGATGCTATATTTAGGAGGTAAAGAGAAATACAATGAAGGTGCTTAATTATCGAATTTTATTGAGAGAGGAACCAGAAGGTGGGTTTACAGTACTTGTCCCAAGCCTTGAAGGCTGTATAACTTATGGTGAAACCCTCGATGAAGCAAAAAAAAATGCCAGAGAGGCGATAGAGCTTTATGTTGAGTCGTTGGAGGCTGATGGCACACCAATCCCATCAGATAATTTTCTTGAATACACGCTCCAGATAGAGCATGCCTGATTACAGCTCAAATGGCATTATAAAAAAGCTGCTTGAAGTCGGCTTTACGCTCGATAGAGTAAAAGGTAGCCACCATATCTACAAGAACAGAGAGGGAAAACGAGTGGTTGTTCCACATCCAAAAAAGGATTTGCCTAAAGGCACTTTCAACTCCATTTTACGCCAGGCAGGCCTGCAAAGGTAAGCCTTTAAGAGACTCTAAAGAAACAGTTACGATGCTGTCGCTCAACAGTCCCTTCGCTACTTGAAAAAAATCGGAGAAGCTAATGGCGTGGTCGATGATATGATCTACAATTAGTCGTTCAAAGTTTTTGGCACTGTTAAGTCTGTTCCTAACTGCTCATTCATCTTTTTGATAAAATAAGCCGACAGCAAGGGCGACTCCAATTCAATGTTTTGGTGAATAAAGAAGTATAGTTTCTCCAACCCCTGCTCCTTCCACGCCTTTATCCGCACCAACCAGTCATCGAGGCGTGGGTAATCTGTAGGGTGATTGGCGCCCACATAGCGAACAAACGCATGCGGGGTAGTCATTCGCATGTGCATCATGTCCCTTCTGCCGGCGGTGTCCACCAGCACATTGGTCACTCCTTTGTCTTCCAGCAGCTGGTAGAACTTTTCAGACGAGGCGGGGTCGGTAAACCAGTCTTCGTTGCGCACCTCGATAGCCAGTGGAATCACCTTGGGAAATTCATCGATGAATTTGATAACTCTGTCAAAGTCCTTTGGTTTGAAGTTGTCGTGCATTTGCAAAAACACAATTCCGAGCTTTTCTTCCAGCCCACTAATGGCGTCGCAATACTCATCCACTACCTGCTTTGTGTCTATAAGTCGCTTAAAATGGCTGATAGAGTTCGTAAGCTTAGGGAAGAACTTAAAGCCCTCTGGCGTTTTCTCCTTCCATTTCAGCACCTGATCCTTTTTTGGAGAGTTATAAAAAGTGGCATTAAGCTCTATACTATTAAACTGTGTGCTGTAATAGCTCAGCTCGTCTTTTGTACCCTTTGGATAGAAGTTTTTCAAATCAGTTTTGTTCCACTTCGCACAACCTACAAAGGCTTCAAAACTTCCGTTTCCTTTGCAGAGCATTTTAGCAGTATCAGGATGATCAGAGGGAATTGTAAAGTCAATATTACCTGGGTCAGGAACGGAACCGAATTTCATTTATTTGAGCGTTTAATTGAGCATCCAATATACGCAACTCTTCATTTTCAAAGGAAGTATTTCAGTCAATTGATTATACAGCTTACTACAACATCGTAACAGTCCGCTTCAAATTGATAGTCGCATCAAGGAGAATTGCCGATACTTGTACAGGACGATTGATAGTGCAATATCCTCTTACATTCAAGTCCATATATTTCATTTGTTAATCAAAACCCACAGGCAGTTTGTCTGTGGGTTTTTAAGGTCTGAAAGACGCATAGCAAAGCAGTTCGATCCACTTCACTAGCATAATAACCCTTTCTTTGGTAACTTTTGATACAATTTGGCTATCGCCAGCCAAAATGAAACTTCAACAGACGTAGATGACAATCACAGATATAAAAGGCACTGTAAAGCTGAACAACGGCATTCAAATGCCCTACTTTGGGTTGGGTGTTTTCAAAACCAAAGATGGGAAACAGGTGATTGATGCTATACATCACGCTATAGAAAATGGCTATCGACTCATAGACACTGCTGCGCTCTATGGAAATGAGCGTGGAGTTGGCGATGCTGTAAGAGCATCAGGCGCCCCCAGAAAAGACATATTTGTAACTACGAAGGTATGGAACAATGAGCAGGGTTATGAGCCAACTCTGAGGGCGTTTGACCATTCTATAAAGCGACTTGGACTCGACTATGTTGACCTTTTCCTGATCCACTGGCCAGTCAAAGGAAAATATAAGGAAACCTGGAAGGCTCTCGAAAGACTACTGAACGAGGGCTACATACGCTCGATTGGTGTTAGCAATTTTCTGCAACATCACCTTGAAGATTTGATGAACAGCTCGTCATCGTTGCCCGCTGTGAACCAAATAGAATTTCACCCACGCCTGGTTCAGCAAAGCCTCCTGGATTTCTGCGCCCAGAAAAAAATTCAAGTGGAGGCCTGGAGCCCACTGATGCAAGGTGGCGTCTTTAAAATTGAAGCCCTACAGCAATTAGCCAGCAAATACGGAAAAACAGTTGCTCAGTTAGTTTTGAGATGGAACCTTCAAAAGGGTGTCATTACCATCCCTAAAAGCATTAACCAATTGAGGATCAAAGAGAACGCAAATATTTTTGACTACACAATAACGCCGGAGGACATGGCTGCAATTGACCATCTGGATAAGCATCAGCGTGTTGGCGCCGATCCAGACAATTTCAGCTTCTGATCTTTTACTTAGTTATGATTTCGCCAAGGTGTATTTTTCCGTTGGAAAATATTCTTTTACAAAGAACTCTCGTAAATTCCAATAATGGCGATTTGAAAAAATATGCCCAAATTTGCTGAGTGTAGACTACCCTTTGAACATTATACCATAGTTTGTTGCAAGAACCGGAAGCACTGACATTTGTAATGTTATACTATGGAGAACAAGAAGCATTTCGTCGGCCTGACAGACGAACAAGTTCAGGAAAGTAGGAAAAAGTACGGCAATAACTTACTGACTCCGCCTGAAAGGGATCCGCTGTGGAAGCTTTTTTTGGAGAAGTTTGAGGATCCCATCATCAGAATACTGCTCATTGCCGCCTTCTTATCCCTGATTATATCTGTTGTTCATAACGATTATGCTGAAACAATAGGCATTTTCTGCGCAATATTCTTGGCTACCGGAGTCGCTTTTTGGTTCGAAATGGACGCCAACAAAAAGTTTGACATTCTCAACAAGGTCAACGATCAGGAGCTGATCAAAGTCATTAGAAATGGTAAAATAGGTGAGGTACCCAAGACAGATGTTGTCGTTGGCGATATCATCGTGCTCGAAACCGGAGAGGAAGTCCCCGCCGATGGAGAGTTGCTTGAGGCCGTTTCGCTGCAAATAGATGAGTCGACGCTTACCGGCGAGCCACTCATCGATAAAACAACCAATCCAGCTCACTTTCACTCCGACTCCACTTATCCATCCAATTGGGTGATGAGGGGTACAAAAGTAATTGACGGGCACGCCACTGTGGAGGTTAAAAAAGTAGGAGACGCCACAGAATTTGGCCAGGTAGCCAAGAAAGCCACCGAAATGACGAAGGAGGATACTCCTTTGAACAAACAGCTGGATCGGCTGG
>TARA_R110002012_G_scaffold66476_6_pt1 | contig 68794 bp, 62 predicted proteins | sample TARA_R110002012 | Tara Oceans TARA_R110002012 (sample SAMEA4396515) | marine metagenome | biome: Westerlies Biome; feature: [DCM] deep chlorophyll maximum layer (ENVO:01000326); material: water (ENVO:00002006), including particulate matter (ENVO:01000060) such as... | depth 40 m
CGATTTTCAAAAAAAAAGATGCAATTAAGCCAGATTTATTCGGGTAAGACAGGTGTCTTTTTTTTTAAAAAACCATCTAACCTATCCCTATTTACTCTAGTTCCGACTACCGGGTTGGTCAATATAAAAACGTAAACGAGCACCTCACTGCTTCCATCGTTCATTGCATCAGGAATTAATTTACTCCCATCAGAAACTTGTTTCACCAAAAAAATGCGGCATATTTTCACAATGTGATTCATCATGTGAAATAATTATCAGCCTATAAGCATATTATTTGCAGAAAATTAACTTCTTTTTACTTTCTTTATCGGCAGCACCCGTAACATTATATTTCTCCCGTACTTCTAACTGTAGCTTAGCCAATGATTACCAGTAACTATTGTAAAAGAACATGTCTTCTTGTGTTGCTTACCCTCGCCATTTACGCCCCCGCCTTTCCGCAGGCCGCAGGCACCATCCCCTTTGTCACTACGTGGGAGACGACTACCAACAATGAATCCATTAAAATACCTACTACAGGAACTGGCTACCATTATGATATTGACTGGGGTGATGGCACCATCGTTACCCAATCCTATGTATTTGGGGTGAGTCATACCTATTCAACACCCGGCATATACACAGTTTCTATTACGGGAACCTTCCCCAGAATCTACTTTTATCAAACGGATACCAGAAATTTCAGAAGCGTAGAACAGTGGGGAAATACTGCCTGGACAAGCATGGAGGGAGCCTTCTGGGGCTGTAAAAATCTGACCTTCAATGCCACAGATGTCCCGGATCTCTCTTCTGTGACGTCAATGAAGAGAATGTTTCAGTCCGCTTCTTCCTTTAATCTTGACCTAACCGACTGGGACGTGAGTAACGTAACCGATATGAGTGAAATGTTCTCAGGGGCATCCGCATTCAACGGCGACATCAGTAACTGGGATGTAAGCAACGTTTCGAATATGAACAGGATGTTCTATGATGCAAAGGTCTTCAATGGAGATGTAAGTGAATGGGATGTGAGCAAAGTAACCGACATGGGCGAAATGTTTACTTTTGCAAGTGCCTTTAACGCCGACATAAGCACCTGGGATGTGAGCAAAGTGACCAATATGAAAATGATGTTCAATTTTGCCACCTCTTTTAATGCCAACATCAGCAACTGGAATGTGGGTTCGGTGACCGACATGAGCGGTATGTTCAGATATGCTACGGCATTCGATGCTGATATAGGTGACTGGGATGTGAGCAAGGTGACCAACATGAGTCAAATGTTCAACCTGCACGGAACCTTTAATGGCGATATTGGCAGATGGGATGTAGGTTCAGTGACGGATATGAGTTCAATGTTCGAGCGGGCTTACGACTTCAACCAAAGCCTAAACGACTGGGACGTTAGCGCTGTCACCAACATGAAGAAAATGTTTTGGAGCGCCTCCGACTTCAATGGCAATATCAGCGACTGGGACGTAAGCAAGGTAACTAACATGTCCGAAATGTTCGCATCAAGTTCCTCGTTCAATAGCGACATAAGCGGATGGAATGTGAGCTCGCTTACCAATATGATCAACATGTTTAACGGTGCCTCCTCCTTCAACAGCGAGCTTAGCAACTGGGACGTTAGCAAGGTTACCGACTTTTCGAACGTATTCGCTAACGCTGATTCATTCAATCAAGACATCAACAATTGGAATGTTAGCGCTGCCACCACCCTAGCCGGTATGTTTGCTAACGCAGATGCCTTTAATCAAGACCTGGACAATTGGGACGTAAGCAATGTAACAAACATGGGTAGTATGTTTTTTCGTGCTTCTGTCTTCAATGGCGACATAAGCACCTGGGATGTCGGCAAAGTCACCGATATGTCGGCGATGTTTGAAAGAAACTATGATTTCAGCTCCGACCTGAGCAAATGGGACGTAAGCAACGTCACCAACATGAAAATCATGTTCTATAATGCAGAATCGTTCCAATCAGACTTAAGCAATTGGGACGTTAGTTCGGTGACCGATATGAGAAGTATGTTTTCCGGTGCGAAATTATTCGACTCGGACCTAAACAATTGGGACGTTAGTTCGGTGTCCGATATGACTGGTCTGTTTTTACTGGCAGAGGCATTCCAGTCAGACTTAAGCAATTGGGATGTCAGCTCCGTTACCTCTATGAGCTACATGTTTCGTTACTGTGACTTATTCAACGGAGACGTCAGTGGATGGGACGTCAGTTCGGTTACCGATTTGTCGGCGATGTTTGAAAACGCCACGAAGTTTGATAGAAACCTCGGGGCATGGGATATTAGCAATGTCAGCAGCATTACGTCGATGCTGGGGAACAGTGGTATTTCTGCAGCCAATTATGACAAAACGCTGCTAGGTTGGGCTACCCTGGAAGAAAACGAAACCAGCATTCCCACCGGCATCGCCTTGACTGCTAATGGACTATTTTATTGCGACCCAACCGGCAGGGATTTGTTAACCAGTGAACCCTATGGCTGGGTAATTACCAACGACGAACTAGATTGCCCGCCTGTGCCGGATGAGGAGAGCTTATCCACGTTGACTGCCTCCTGCGAGGTCACCACAGCTCCTACCGCTCCTACCGCCACCTACGATGGTGAAACTATTATCGCTACCACCGAAACGGTTTTCCCAGTGAGAAAAACTTCAAACATCGCCTGGAGGTTTGAAGCACCAAATGACAACTTTACAATACAAACCCAACAGGTGAACATTACCGACGCAGAAGCGCCAGTGCCCAACATAGCAAACCTGCCTCAGATCACTAACGGATGTGAAATAGTAGCGCTCACTCCTCCCACCGCCACCGACAATTGCAGTGTGGAGAGTGTTACCCACGATGCAACTTTGCCTATACGGCACAGCACCATTATTACCTGGACATACACTGACCCTTCCGGCAACAGTGTCACGCAAACCCAAAACGCCGTGATTACCGATGAAACAGGCCCCACTCCAACTATCGTCAGCCTGCCTAATGTTACGAGCCAGTGCGAGGTAAATTCATTGGTTAACCCGACGGCAGTAGACAATTGCAGCACTGTCACTGTAACCAATAATGCAGAACTGCCCATTGCCACGCAGGGGACCACTGTAATCACCTGGACTTATACAGACGAGGCCGGTAACACCTCCACCCAAACACAAAATGTGGTGATTGCGGACATTACCGCTCCGGTGGCTGATGTGGAAAGTCTGACGAACGTAACAGCGCAATGTGAAGTAACCGAACTCACAGCAATACCCACGGCTACCGACAATTGCAGCAATGTCACTGTAACCAATGATGCGGAACTGCCCATTACCACTCAAGGCACCACAGTAATTACCTGGACTTACACAGACGAGTTTGGCAATAGTTCTACTCAAATACAAAATGTGGTGATTTCTGATGTTAGCGCTCCTGTGGCTGATGAAGGAAGTCTGCCAAATATAACAGCAGCTTGTGAAGTGACCGAACTCACAACAACACCAACGGCTACCGATAATTGCAGCAATGTAACTGTAACCAATAATGCAACGCTGCCCATTACCACACAGGGCACCACAGTAATTACCTGGACTTACACAGACGACCTCGGCAATAGTTCTACCCAAACGCAAAATGTAGTGATTACAGATGCAACTGCTCCTGTGGCGGATGAGGAAAGCCTGGCCGACGTAACAGCGCAATGTGAGGTAACCGAGCTTACCACACCTACTGCTACCGACAATTGCAGCACGGTAACTGTAACCCGTGATACCACGCTGCCCATTACCAAACAGGGAACAACAGTCGTTACTTGGACCTATACAGATGATGCTGGCAACAGCTCCACCCAAAAACAAAATGTGGTGATTACGGACACTACTGCTCCGGTGGCTGATCTGGAAAGTCTGGCGGACATAACAGCGCAATGTGAAGTAACGAAACTGACCTCAACACCGAAGGCCACTGATAATTGCAGCACGGTAACTGTCACCAATGATGCCAAGCTGCCCATTACCAAGCAGGGCACAACGGTGGTTACCTGGACATACACCGATAAGAATGGCAACACATCCACTCAGACACAAAATATCGTCATTACTGACACAACGGCCCCGATACCAGATGCTCCCAGCCTGCCAACTATTACAGCCGCCTGTCAGGTAACTTCCCTGATTACCCCCACAGCAAAGGACAATTGTGGTGTAGTAACAGTTACGAACGACGCTGTTTTTCCAATTACAGCTTCCACAAATGTCGTCTGGACATATACCGATGCCGCCGGCAACAAGGTTACGATAACCCAAAGTGTCGTTATATCAGACAAAGTTGCTCCGGTACCTACAGCGGCAAGCCTGGCTGATGTAACCTCTCAATGCGAAGTAACAACGTTGACCACACCGAGCGCCAGCGATAATTGTGGCGCTGTTACTGTCACGCATGATGCTACCTTGCCCATCACCGCCGAGGGCACAACGGTGGTTACATGGACTTACGCTGATGGTTCCGGCAACACCAGCACCCAGACTCAGAAGGTAATTATTACTGACGAAACAGCGCCTTTCCTGGCCCCTTCCCCACTCCCTGACATTACCGCTGAGTGTGAGTTGACCGAGCTGCCGGAGCCAGCAGCAACCGACAACTGTAGCGCCGTAACTGTGACCAATGATGTTAGCTTGCCTATTACTGAAGAGGGCCTCACAATAGTCACATGGACATACACGGATGCTTCCGGCAATACGTCCAACCAATTGCAAAATGTAATGATCTCCTGTGAGGGAACCGGTGTGGCTACCGGCGTGGCAGACCACCTGGCGAATGATATAGCACTATTCCCAAATCCTTCAAACGACATTTTTCATCTAAAAGATCCAATGGAGCTGGTACAGGAGGTCATGATCTTTGACATGAGTGGGCGCCGTGTGATGCAAAGCAAAACCGATCCGTCAGGTTATGACATCAGCCAACTACCTGTCGGCATTTACTCGGTGAGGCTGTTGCTTGACGATAGTATCATTACAACCCGGCTTATTAAAAACTAAGGTTCTATACACGACAACTCAATGCAAAGGCTGTCTCAGAAATAATTTTCGAGGCAGCCTTTTATTGATTCCAGTTCCGGCGAGTGAAGGCTCTCACAGGAGCAGCCTTGGCTCAGGGGTGCCATTCGTGGCCTTCCATAGCCCCACCTTTCGACAAATAAAATCGCATTGCGTATATTTATCGATTACCTACCCCGACAATAGACCATGATCGACAAAGTTCACATCAACTCGCTGCCCAACAGCGATTTTTCGAAGTTCATGAATGAAGTGCTGGACATAGCAGCCAAAAATGATCCGGCCACGCTGAAGGTGCAGAAGCAGGAGGAAAAGCTACGGGCAATCATGGGCCAGGCGGATGAGATGTTTCAAGCCAGGGAGGGCTTTAAGATGGGCGAAAAGCTGGCTATGCTCGATATGCGCCGTGACAGGGCCATTACCGGCATCATTACCTACGTGAACGCCCTCACCTACCACTTCGATGAGAGCACCGTTCGCCACGCCGAAAAGCTGCACAAGCACTTGGAAGACTACGGCGGCGAGGCCATTGCCCGGGAAAACTACGACAGCGAAACAGCCTCCATCAGGAGCATACTGAGAGACTGGGAAACCAAGCCTGCATTGAAAGTGGCCGTGACAGCCCTGAAGCTGGAAGACTGGGCCAAGGCCCTGGAAACCGACAACGACGCCTTTGACGAGCAGTATCAGACCCGCACCGGCGAAGCCCCTGCGCCGTCGCCCGACGCACTGCGCACCAAGCGCTTAGAAGCAATAACGGCCTACTACGAGCTGTGCGAGCACATTGCAGCCTACCACGTGGTGAAAAAAGGCGCCGAGCCTTTCAGCAAAACCGTGAAAGAGCTCAATGCACTTATTAAGCGATACAACAACATGCCCTCACGCTAACCGCATGGTTGACCATTGCCACGCACTCCCTCAAATGGGCTCGTAGTCGATCTCAAGGAATTTCTCTACATACTTTACCCAGTAGGTCTGCACAAACCTGATATGGTCAGGGTGCTGGTTGTAGCCTTCATACGCCTCCATGTTATCAAACTCCATCGACAGCCCATAGTCAAAGTCGTTCTTCTTCCCTGTTTGGAGCAACGACTCAAACTTGTGAACCCCTGGCAGGGATGATAGTCTAGCCGCAGCGGCGAGGAATTCCTTCTCTTCAGGCGAGCCTTTGGGGTATTTCAGTTTTAGCACAACAGTATGGCGTATCATGGGCGAGAGTTTTTGATGCGTGTAAGTCAAGACAACTATACAGGGGGCAAATTAACGAAACAAACCATCCAAAATAGACAAACATAGTTCCGGCGACATTGCCCCGCTAGGTAAAATAGGCAACCTTTGCCATCTTTGCTCGTCTATTTTTCCAACTAAACTGTAAACAATGAGGATTTTACTGGCACTAGCCCTCCTATTTTTAGCTGGCCACTCACAGGCCCAAACCAAACCCAAAGCAGGCGACATGGCCCCGGGCTTTCAGCAAGTAGCCGCCGATGGCAGCATGCTGGAGCTTTCGAGCATCAAAGGTGACCTTATCCTGCTCGACTTCTGGGCGGGCTGGTGCAAACCTTGCCTGCACACTATTGAAACCATTCTCAATCCGCTTTACAGCAAGTACAGTCGTGAGCAGCTACAGATTGTGGGTGTGAGCTACGACAAGTCGGCCGACAAATGGGAAAAGTCGATGGCCAAGTTCAACGTGCCCTGGCTGCATGTGTACGACGCCGACGACTTCGACCTGTACAAAAAGTATGCGATTGAGGTACTGCCTACCTACTACCTCGTCGACAGCAAGGGGAAAATTGTGGCGGCCGATGTGCCGTCGGCTGACCTGGCAAAAACGGTAGACGATTATTTTGCGAAGGGGAAATGAGGCTCCAAATTTGGTGCACAACCCTCCTCCTGGTTCAAGCGTCCCGCTTGGATCGTTAAAATTTCAGCGTCTCGCTGTGCACTAAAGACTTCCGTCTATTGTACCGGCGAGACGCAGACATTTCGACACCCACAAGCCTGACGGACGCTTACCGGATGGAAGGGGGTGTCTGATGGGTTTTCTTTGAAGCACTTTCAAATAACTGAATAAAGGCATATTCCCTACTATTTGGCAGCAACCTCCTCCTGTTCAACGATTAATTCTTTGTACCATTTGCCCCACTTCTCATTCTTCACAACCAGCGTGAAATAACCGTACGGAAAGTCAATGCACTTAAAGCCTTTGCAATATTTGGCATTGATTCTTAATTCATGGGTTCCGTTCGAAAGGTGAAGTTCCTTAAAAGGAAGGGAGTAGCTCACCTCATATGTTGTGCCTGCATACACCGGCTCAATGTATTCCTTCACAAAAAAAACATCCCCGGCATCATCGCCAAAAATATGGTTTTGGTCCCTGAGCCTTTCGTATTTCCCGTTTTTCTTTTGTTCCACCCATATCAAAAGGTCTCCGCCATATAGCCCGTCTGCTTGAAAAGCAAAATTTATCGTCGAACCTTTCCCAATATTGCCTACATGAGAACCTTCCCTGTTTGGTTCAAAAACACTCACAATTGCACTTTGAATGGTCAATTCGGGAGTGCCTGTAGATTCGCTTTTCTCAGGCGTTGAATTTTCTTTGGTTCTCGCTTCCAGCCAGCCCTGGGAAACAGCCTCCAGTCTATCTGCTTTGGGCGGATACTTCTCGCTGATATAGTTCCGTGCGAATGCTTCCATCGCCTCCTCAGCTTCCTGACCAGACGCCCCCATTTTATACAAAACAGCGCCTGAGAACTTGTCGGCTTCCAGCTCGATGGCATGGTAGCTTCCCGTTCCCAATAGCGTGTGCCCGTTGAGGTGGTGCCCCATTTCGTGGGCAATAGCCATCACTTTTGACCAGTCGGTTTTGTTGGTTGAATGAATATTGCGAAGCCAGCTTTAGTTGTAAAAAATGTAGCGATCGGAGCCTGCCAGCACAGCTTCGGCACGGCCAACGTCGGCTGCTTTGCTGGTAAAGTTTGGTGTGAGTGCCGCTTGGGTAATTATCCACCCCAGCGCTTTTTCCGATTCCTCGGCATTGTCAAACACCTTGATCTCCTCTCTGTTGGAAGAGCTGGTATTGAAGCGTGTGTCGATGGTAATTTTCTTTTGTGCCTGCAAATTACCCCCAAACAAAAGGGGCCACAGGGCTACAATAGCAAATGTCCAGCGATAGGTGGTGGGTTGGTTGAGTCGCCTGATCATAAGGCCTTAATATAATAGCTAAGGTACAGGTAAAACTCATCAGTCAGGCTCTTGTCACTTCTACACGGAGCGAAACTACAAGATTTTTAATTGTATTGAAAGTGGGGAAGCCGTCTCTGGCACATCGAATCTATCGAAAGGCATCATCGGCTTTCGGCAGTGCGACCTTGGCCCAAATCGTTTTTCTTGCCATTGCTCCGAACCAGAATTCTACTTTTTGCGTATCTTTCACAGAGCATCCAAAAACAAACCAACTATGAAAAAGCTAGCCCTACTCCTTCTGCTTAGTTCCTTTACTTTCAAAGCAGAGCTGCCAGAGCTTAATGCTAAAATTATTACTTACCTCGACTCGGTGATGGGCAAAAAGGTAGACAGAGGTGAATGCTGGGATTTGGCGGCAGGTGCGCTGGCCTACTCCGGTGCCTACTTCGACCGCAGCAGCATGAAAACCGTGACCATCTACGGTCGTGAGTTGAATTACAAGAAAGAGGAAGTGCTACCTGGTGACCTGATCCAGTTTGAAAATGTAGAACTCGCCTGGAAAGACGGCAACACCACTTACAAAGAAACCATGGGGCAGCACACCGCTGTAGTGTACAAGGTAAACGGCCCGCTGAATTATGAGATCGCTCACCAGAACACAGGCCAGTGGGGCAAAAAGGTGGGCGTGAGCAACCTCAACCTAAACAACCTGGCCAAGGGCAAACTTTGGATCTACAGGCCTATTAAGGAGAAGGGCTGATAAGCCCCCTCACCTCCCATTCAAATAGTCAATCGCCAAACTGCTCAGCGCTCTTACGCCCAGCTGTAAAGAAGATTCGTCCACATAGTAGGTAGGTGAATGCTGTGACTCAATCTCCTTGCCCGGCGTGCGTACACCCAGGTAAAAGTACAGCCCTTTGGCATTTTGCGTCAGAAAGGGAAAATCCTCTGCTCCCATTTCCACGGACGGCGTGATAAGGTTACCTTCTCCGGTTACTTTCAAAAGTGCAGGAGTCATTCTTGTCAGTAGTTCGGGGTCGTTGAAAGTCACGGGTGCACTACCAGAAATGATCACCTCAGCGGTTGCCCCGGAAGCCTCTGCGATGTTTTGCGCAGTCTGGCGAATCCGTCGGTGGAAGTCTTCCCTGATCTCAGTATCAAAAGTGCGGATAGTGCCCAGCATGCGCACTTCGTTGGGTATGATATTGCCACGAACACCGCCATGAATACTTCCAATGGTCACAAGCGATAATGCCTTCGTCATGTCTAGCTGGCGACTGGGAATCACCTGCAGGCCAATCACAATCTGTGAAGCTACAACAATGGGGTCGTTGCCCAGCCAGGGAAACGCACCGTGCGACTGCTTACCCTTTACGATAATCTCTAATTGATCAGCTCCGGCGCACATGCCATAAGGGCGTACGGCCAGGGTACCGGCATCAAACCGTCCATCGGTATGGAGCGCAAAGACCGCTTCCGGCTGCAGGTCTTTAAAAATACCTTCCTTCACCATCAGCTCAGCGCCGCCCTCCTCTCCTGCCGGAGCTCCCTCTTCAGCAGGTTGAAAAATAAAGAGGATTGTACCTTTCAGCCGTTTGCGCATACCGGCCAGCACCTCCGCCGCACCCATGAGGCAGGCCACATGGGCATCGTGGCCACAGGCATGCATCACGCCCACCTCCTGGTCGTTGTAGGTGGTGCGCACTTTCGAAGCAAACGGCAGATCCGCCTCCTCCACTACCGGCAAAGCATCCATATCAGCCCTGATAGCAATAACCGGTCCTGGCAGCTCACCTTTCAACACACCCACCACGCCTGTGTGGGCAATGCCGGTCGTCACTTCGATGTCCAGCCTCTCAAGGTGTTTGGCCACAAGCATGGCCGTACGAAACTCCCGGTTGCTGAGTTCAGGGTTTTCGTGAATATCCTCATACCACGATATGACCTTGGGCTCAATGCTGGCCGTTTTTTGGTTGATCTCATTTTGGAAGTCTTTCTTTCCCTTCTGCCCAAAGGCACTTGTGGACAAGACTATCAAAAACAGTAGAGTAATACCCGGGCTTTGCTTACACTGCATCTTCTTGGTTTTAAGTGAGCTACGAGTGTCAAAGTACAACTAAAAGCCAAATTTGCCTAAAGGATCCTAAGCCAGCAGCTATTCTCAATTCAATATTTGCCCGTGCTTTTCGTTATCTTTCACTCAACCTACTAACATGGTCCGACTCCTGATTCTTTGTCTATTGGTCTTCTCCTATGTTGATTCAGCGTCACCCAAATTCTTTCCTGTTTTTCAAATAGCCGTTCAAGGAATTGCCTGAAACAAAACGATTCCCGGGACAGGTTGTGTTTCAATTATTATCTATCTTCGGTAGTTGACATCACCTACTTTTACCATGCACACCACCACCAAAGCATTACTACTGCTATTCGTCGGTTTAACCATCGCCGGAGCGGCTATTGCCCAGGAGTCCATGCTCTGCCAGGGCCACTACTGGACTGAAGACGAAGCCAAAGTCAAGATGGCAGATTTTGCCTCCCAATGGACCGACAAGGCTTCCTGGGAAAAGAGAGCCACGCAGATCAGAAAAAACATCATCGACGGGCTACAGCTGGAAAAGATTCCTGTGCCAAAAGATGGTTTCAAAACCGTTATCACCAATACCCGGGAAATGGACGGCTACATCGTGGAGAATATTGCCATACAAAGTTTCCCGGGATTCTATATCACTGGCAACCTCTACCGCCCGCTCGAAAAAGCTGACAAGTACCCCGCTATTCTGAGCGCCCATGGCCATTTTCCTGATGCGAGATTTTCAGTTCCCGTGCAGCGAAGGTGCGCCGCCCTTGCCAGAATGGGCGCCATTGTGTTCATGTACGACATGGTAGGCTACACAGAAAGTACACAGGTAACGCACAAAATGCCTATCGCCATGACCCTGCAAACGTGGAACAGCAAACGGGTGCTCGACTATCTGCTGTCCCGGCCCGACGTGGACAAAGATAAAATCGGCATGACAGGTGCGTCTGGCGGCGGCACCCAGACCTTCATGCTCACGGCAATCGACGACAGAATAAAAGTAGCTGTTCCTGTCGTTCAGGTTTCTGCGCATTTCTTCGGCGGTTGCGTTTGCGAAAGCGGCATGCCTGTTCACAAGACGGCCAATTTCCAGACCAACAATGTCGAGGTAGCTGCTTTGTGCGCTCCCCGGCCCATGCTCATGGTGTCGGATGGTGCCGACTGGACGAAGAACACACCTTTGGTAGAGTTTCCTTACGTGCAAAGTGTTTACAAGGCCTACGGAGTTCAGCATCTTGTCGACAACGTACATTTTGCTGCTGAAAAGCATGACTACGGCGTTTCCAAGAGGATCGTCGCTTACAATTTCTTTGCTGAGCACCTTGGTCTTAACTATGCCAAGCTTCCTTATGACGACGGCTACAACGAGAGTTTTGTCACCATTTTGCCAGCAGATGACCTTAAAGTTTTCACAGACAAAACACCACGCCCTTCCGGTGCCCTAAAGGACGACGAAGCTGTGATGAAATATTTAAAAATCGGACAATAATGAAATACCTAAGCCTCTTCCTGCTATCCATTTTCTTTTTCTCCCAACCTTCTGTCAGCCAAAAAATGAACAAAACCTATCTCTTCGTCGGCTGCTACACTGAAAAGGTGCCCGGCACAGGCATGTATGTGTTTGAATTTGACAGTGGAACCGGTTCTTTAAAGGAGGTCAGTAAGGTAGAAAACATTGTCAACGCATCGTTTCTCACCCTGGCGCCTGACGGCAAATTTGTGTATGCCTGCACCGAAACACAGCTGGAAACCCCTGGCAACGTTTCAGCCTATGGTTTCAACGCCGCCAACGGGCAGCTTTCATTTCTCAACAAGCAATCAGTTGAAGGGCGAAACCCTGCCTATGCCATGGTGCACCCTGCTGGCCGGTTTGTGGCCAGTGCCAACTACACCGATGGAGGCGTTTCCATCTTCGAGCGAAACAACGATGGCAGCCTGAAGCCGGCGGCTCAGCATTTCGATATTGAAGGAAAAAGTGTCGTTCCTGGCAGGCAGGACGATGCACATACCCATGCGGCTGTTTTTGATCCGGCTGGCGACTTCCTTTTCGTGCCAGATTTGGGGTCGGACAAAATCCTCGCCTATGCATTTGACAAAAGCAGCGCACAGCCCGCTACATTCAGCAACGAACTCACAGTGACCACAACGCCAGGCAGCGGCCCCCGGCACCTGGAGTTCCACCCCAATGGAAAGTTTGCCTACTGCGTAGAAGAACTAAGCGGCACTGTTTCAAGCTACACCTATAGCAAAGGAAAGCTGACGCCCATTGGCAGAGTGTCTACCTACACGAAGAAGTTTGACATTTATGGTGGGGCTGACTTACATACTTCGCCGGACGGCAAGTTTCTTTATGTGTCGAACAGGGTAAGCGAAGAGAACACCATTGCTATTTTTTCTATTGACCAAAAGAGCGGTCAACTAACATTGGTTGGTCACGAAACTACTTATGGTGATCATCCTCGGAGCTTCGTCATCGATCCTTCAGGCAACTTTTTACTTGTCGCTAATCAGTTTGGCAACAACATCGTTGTGTTCAAAAGGGACAAGAAGACCGGGCTGTTAACCAAAACAGACACTGAAGTCAAGGTAAAGCTGCCAGCCAGTTTGAAGATGAGGACTTACTAGTTGGCGAACACAGCCAGCTCACCTGATGGCAATAGGCCTCCCGGGTGAGCCGGTTGCGCCTTTGAACCGAATAGGGGTAAATACAAAAAGAAACTCATAGGCTTTGTCGGCCTGCAAACCCTCAAAAGTCATCCACTCAAGGTTGAAAATGCCATTCTTCATGGTAAGCTCCGAGTGGGCTATCAATTCATCGCCATCCATGATGCCGTCCGACCCCACCATGCAGGGCTTTTTGGTAATGATCCACTCCACCACTTCCCGACCTACATACGGACGTTTTCCCTTCATGGCGTACCCGGAAGCCCAGTGCTTTGACCATCCGAAATTGAAGAAAAGAGCATCTCCCGGAGCAACCGATGCCTCAGGAATTCCCTGCTTTTTCAAAGCCGCTCTTACGTCGGCAAGCGACACCTCATAGCCTTCAGCCAGCGTGGGCACGCCTTTCAATCCGGCGATATCAACAAGTACACCACGGGTTACAATTGGCTTTACATTTTCAACGCCCAGCTTCTGCAACCCAAATGGGTTCTTCATCTCTGCCGTACTATAGCCGTTGTAGAAAACCTCTGTGGTAGTGCCGTCGGCCATTTTCACCTGCTGGCCTACATGGCCGGGGCCATCAAACTGCGTGCCTACCTGACCGAGAGATCCGGCAATATACTCGTCGTTGAACACCTGCCCGTTTCTCCCCTCGGGCCCATAAGTCGGAAATGAAGGAATCAGTAAGTTGTAGCTGCGATTGTCAGGAATGCTCATCTCGTTTTCATAGGGCTGTCCCAGTTCATACACCTTTCCTGTCTTCACCATCGTCATCGCTTGTAACACCTTTTCAGGGGTAATCCAGTTGGAGCCACCCGCCTGGTCACCAGCGCCCCAGATCGGATGTGGCCACCATGGCCCCTGCTCCCGGGTCTGGGAAAATGAAGTAAATGATAAGGTGAACAGAAAAGCGGCAGAAAGGAGTTGTCTTGCTTGTAGTTTCATAACTGTAGGGGCTAAATATTTTACCTAATGCTACGAAAAAGGATTAGCGATTCGAAGGATCAATGCATCAAATAGGCAGGGTAAAATGGTTCTCAAACAGAAGACTGAGGTCAAAACCCATGCCTGGGAAACACTGATGACTAGAATTTGATTGAATTCGACTATATTAATGCACCAAACTATTTACCAAGCCTAATGAACAAGCCCCTCAGCATAAGTCTCTTCACACTGGCATTGCTCCTGACCCTGGCTGGTTGTGAAGAGCCGGTCAAGGAGTCAAAAAAGCCTAATATCATCTATATACTGGCAGATGACATGGGGTATGGGGACGTGATGGCATTTAATGAGCAAAGCAAAATTCGCACACCTTATATTGACAAGCTGGCTAGTGAGGGCATGAAGTTCACCGACGCCCACTCGGGTTCTGCTGTTTGCACGCCTACCCGCTATGGCATTCTAACCGGGAGATATAGCTGGCGAACGAGAATGAAGCAGGGTGTGCTGGCTGGCAACTCAAAACCTTTGATACCCGAAGGCCGAAGCACCGTAGGCGCTATGCTGCAAAAGAATGGCTACTATACCGCCTTTATTGGCAAGTGGCATTTGGGGTGGAGTTGGGGCCTTAAAAACAATCAAACTGATACAAATGACTGGTCGGTTGATTTTGCGAATATCGATTACACAAAGCCGGTAAAGAATTCTCCAAAAGAACGTGGCTTTGATTTTTCTTATGGGCACCCCGCTTCGCTCGACATGTCTCCCTACGTGTATGTAGAAAACGGCATGGTAACAGCAGTTCCGGACACCACAACGGTAAATACGGGAGAGTACTCATGGTGGAGGGAAGGCCCTACCGGCTCCGACTTCATTCATGAAGACGTCACCCCCAACTATTTCAAAAAAGCCATGGAATTGATTGCAGACCGTGCGCTTTCCGACCAACCGTTTTTCTTATACCTGGCTTTACCATCACCACACACGCCCATTTTGCCCACAAAGGAATGGCAGGAAAAAAGTGGTTTGAACCCGTACGGCGACTTTGTGATGATGATCGACGACTATGTCGGTAAGTTGCTGGAAACCATAAAAACAGCGGGTATTGAGGAAAATACGCTGGTGATCTTCACCAGCGACAATGGTTTTGCCCCCTACGCCAACGCCGAGCTGCTCGAATCGAAAGGGCATTACCCAAGCGGGCCATTTCGTGGCTACAAAGCCGACATATTTGAAGGCGGCCATCGCATTCCATTTATCGCTAAATGGCCGGGTGTTATTCAGCCGGGCAGCGTTTCCAGCCAAACCATCTGTCTGACAGACCTGATGGCTACCTGCGCCGACATTGTAGGACACAAGCTGGCGCCAAATGAAGGAGAAGACAGCTACAGCCTGCTGCCAATTTTCAAACAGACCATTTCATCAGAACCATTGAGGGAAGCCACTGTTCATCACTCTGTGAATGGCAGCTTTGCTATTCGTCGGGGCCCATGGAAACTTATTTTATGCCCGGACTCTGGTGGATGGAGTGATCCAAAGCCGCAAGATTCGGTGACTGTGGCCGGACTTCCGGCCATACAACTCTATAACTTAGCCAATGACCCGGGAGAAAAGCATAACCTTGAAGCAGAGCAGCCAGGAAAGGTGGCTGAGTTAAAGGCTTTGCTTGCAAAGTACATTGAAAATGGCAGGAGCACGGCCGGGGAAACTCAGAAAAATGATTCATACGAAGGGGAATGGGTACAAGTAAATTTTATAAAACAGCCTTAACACAAGGATATGCCATACTACATCGACATCGTCCATAAAAGTGAATACGCCAACATCGTTGCGCTGTGGGAGGCTTCCGTAAGGGTTAGCCACACATTTTTAACCGAGGAAGATATCCAGTTTTTCAAACCCCTGATACTAAATAGCTACCTTGACCAGGTCAAACTTTTTTGCGCCCGCAACGAAGACAATAAAATCGTAGGCTTTCTGGGGGTCGCCAAAGGAAAAATAGAAATGATGTTTGTCCACCCACATTACATGAACCGTGGCATTGGACGAAGGCTAATCAGGTATTCGATTGACAAATTGGATGCGACCAAGGTGGATGTGAACGAACAGAATCCCAAAGCCCAAAGTTTCTACGAGTACTTTGGTTTCAAAGCTGTCGGACGCTCAAGACTTGATGGCACCGGAAAGCCCTATCCGATTATTCATATGGAGCTTTCACAACAAACGTAGTAGGAGTCTTCGCCATCCTCAACAGAAAGTCGGAAGTCTTAAGGCAGGGCACTAAAGTAATTGTAGGCGGAAGCATGGAAGGATTATTGACCAGCTTGCTAAGAGCTTCTTTCATTTCATCTATCACCTGCTGACCAGCTATCAATTCCTCGTAGGTTGTGTTCAAATTTTTTATTATCATTAATGGACACTCTACCTACTTAAAAATGAACACAACTTTCAAACGACAGCTATGGCTATGCTTGTGCCTTCTTGCAACGATAACGGCCTCTGCTCAGCAGATATCCAAGGCAGACCTGATCTTTCTTACGCCCGAATGGAAAGGTGAGCGCTTTGACGACGGGCGCCCCAAAGTACCTGATGCACTTCTGAAACGGATGAAACTGGTCACACTGGAAGAAGCCTGGGCAGTGCTGCGAAATGAAAACTACAAATACCAGTATGCCGACGGCTGGGTGACTATCAATCCCGACAGCGTGCTGGTGGGCAGGGCCTTAACCGCCACGTTTATGCCCGGCCGCCCTGACATCCACAGAGTACTCGACAAAAAAGGACATGAAAAGGATGGCCGGATCAAGTCGCAAAACTCCTGGCCTGTCGATATGCTGGTCAAAGGCGATGTGTATGTGGTCGATCAGTTTGGTGCGCATGTGGACGGCCCTACAATTGGCGACAACCTCGGCAATTCTATCTTCACCAAGTCAGGCAACGGCATCGTGTACGACGGGGCCATCCGGGACATCAATGGTCTGAAGGAAATTGGCGGGTTCACCTCCTTTTTCCGTACCTATCACCCCTCTCACCATTTAAACAACCCGGACGGGGCACTTAACACTACTTTGGTTGGCATCAACCAACCCACCCGCATTGGCATGGCCACTGTGATGCCGGGTGACGTGGTGCTTGGCCGTGATGGCGGCGTGTTATTTATCCCTCCTCATCTGGCGGAAAGAGTAGTGAAGGTGAGTGAAATAGTAAGGCTGAGGGACATGTTCGGTCACCAGCGGCTGCGGGAGCAAAAGTACACAGCCGGTCAAATCGACAACCGCTGGTCCGATGAAATTGAAAAGGACTTCTCCCAATGGCTCAACGAGCATATAGACGAACTGCCTGTTCCAAGAGAGCAAATTCAGGAATTATTGAAAACCAGAACCTGGTAGATTAACCTCCCTTGAAAGTCTGCAAGGTTAGACGGCAACAGAATTATCGATGCGAGACTTGTCAATAAGGGAGAGTTGGGCGAAAAATTGGCGAGCGGATGAGCGTCAAGGCCCAGAGCGTTAGTTTTTCTATGATTTTTGCTTACTTTTCATCTATAGGAAAACTAAGAGCCCGCCCGGCTTGAGGGCAAACACTACAAAAAACCACACCAACTATGTCAAACACCCATTCACGCCGATCCTTCCTTACAAAATCCGCCCTCGGCACCAGTGCCCTGGGCCTAACAGCCATATCCACTTATGGTCAGGGCTACGAAGAGGCCATCCACAAAGCACCGAAACACGGCATGCCCTCCGACCTGAAGATCACAGAGATCAAATGTGGTTATATCCGAAATGGCCACAGCTTATTTGTAAAAATATACACCAACCAGGACATCTGGGGCTGTGGCGAAGGCGTTGACGCTGTGCCTGGCACTTACCACCTGGTAAAAATGATGGGACAACGCATCAAAGGCAAGAGTCCGTTGAATGTCCATAGGCTATTTGAGGACATCCGTAAATCAGGATTCTTTGAAGGAGCGCAGTCCGGCATGTTTGTGGCCGTGCTTTCAGCGGTGGAAACGGCGCTGTGGGACCTGGCTGGCAAGGCCCTTGGTGTGCCAGTTTACCAGCTGCTGGGCGGCAAGTTCCGTGACAGCGTGCGGGTGTATATGGACACCGCTTTGTACCAGTCGAGGCTCCCAACACCGGAAGATTTTGCTGCCAGTGCCAAAGAGGCCGTAGATATGGGCTTCACTGCCGTCAAATTTGACCTCGACCAGGCCAACGACCCCAACAAATACGATCGCTATAACTGGACAGCCAGCCCCGCAGAACTGCAGAGAATGTACGACCAAATGGCGGCAACCAGAGAAGCCGTCGGGCCTAACATCGACATCTGTGCCGATATGCACGGGCGCTACGATGCTGTGACTGGCCAGCAAGTAGCTAAAATGCTGGAGCCTATTCACATGATGTGGCTGGAAGAACCCATTGCCGCCGAAAATGTGGAAGCCTACAAGGCCATTACGGACTCCACCAGCACGCCCATCTGCGCAGGTGAAAACGTTTACCTGGCCTACGGGTTCCGGCGCATGCTTGAAATAGGCGCCGTTGACATCATTATGCCCGACCTGCAAAAAGCTGGCGGGCTGGGAGAAGCGCAGCGCATTGCCAACCTGGCCAATCTTTACTATGTGCCTTTTGCTCCGCACATGGTGGCTTCTTATCTGGGTGCCATGGCATCTGCTCATGTATGTGCGTCAGTGCCTAATTTCATGATCCTTGAGTGGCAGATCTATTTCCACAAAGACCCGATGTATAAAGAAATTGTCACCTTTGATGGAGAAATGGTGGAGAAAGGTTTTATCACAGTTTCGAACAAACCGGGTATTGGCGTAGAGATCAATGAAGAAGGAATGAAGAAGTATGCGACGCCGGGAATGCCGTTTTTTGAGTAATTACGAAAAGAGGCTATATCAAAAGCCCTAGGCAGATTACCTTGCTTTTCAAAAGACCTTAAAATAAGCCCACTTCAGAAACATCACTATCATAAGCGCCAGTGGATGGTAAATGATCAGGAGGAAGATCATAGCACTTTCTCCTGATCCTTCCATTTTCATGAAATTGATAAGTCCGGGTATTAATACACCCATCGCTATAAGATAAACAACACTGAAGCCTAAGGATATCAAAAAGTAGTACCATGGCTTATCCGCAAAGCCAACCAATACGGTGTTGACTACAATGAAGCATCCATACACAATACCGGCGATCATCCACGCATTGTCTGCTTTTAGCGGCCTCACAAGTACCAGAACGATAAGGGTGAGTGGTACAAAAAACAACAACTGATACAAAGGCTTTTGAAGCCATTCGAAAACACTAAGGCCCATGCACCAAGTTCTGCAAAAAGTTTGAAAGAATTACGGTGGGCTGGCATAGATTCAAGTGAATCCGACCCTTCATCAGCATTGCCTCGCAAGGCAAAGCATTCACCTGTATAAAACTCCTCATCTAGATTCATTCATTTCCTTATATTCGGTCGTTTCAGGCTAATACTACCAACCATGACCAATACTGTACTCCATCAGATAGCGAAGAAGGCGGCTCTTCTGGCTGTTGCTTTCCAAATATCTTTCTCATCATTGCTGCTGGCGCAAATCCCGGCTCCGGAAGAAACACTGGGTTTTAAAGTGGGTGCTGACTTCCATCTGGCTACGTACGAACAATCATTGGCCTATTTCAACAAGCTGGATGCCTCCAGTGATAGGATCCAAATGGTGCATGTGGGTGAAACCTCCGAAGGACGCCCATGGTACTTTGCTTTGATTTCATCGCCCGAAAACATCAAAAACATCGACAAGTACAAAGCCATAGCCCAGCGCCTGGCCCACCCTGATGGCATAACGAGGGAGGAAGCCAAACAACTGGCCAAAGAAGGTAAACCTATCGTCCATATCGACGGTGGCTTGCATGCTTCGGAGGTAGCCGGCGCACAGCACACTATTTCACTCGCCCACCAGCTCATTAGCACGGCGGAGTCAGACGAGAGAATTGCCAGAATTCTCGACGATGTCATCATTTTGCTCTGGCCTTCGCTCAACCCCGACGGTCAGGATATTATTGCCAATTGGTACGAAGAGAACGTGGGCACGCCTTACGAAGTCGCCCCCGTACCCTGGCTTTACCAAAAGTATGTGGGGCACGACAATAACAGGGATGCCTACATGGTCAATATGATTGAGTCGAGAGTCGTGGGCCGCACATGGCGAGAATGGGAGCCCAACATCATCCATGTACATCACCAGTCGTCGCCCTTCCCTACCCGCATCTGGCTGCCCCCATTTGCAGAGCCTATTGCTTCGCATACGCCGCCTCTGGTTGCCCGTGAAGTCAATATGATTGGCATGGCCATGGCACAAGAGCTGGAAACTGAAGGTCTGAAAGGAGCTGTGCACATGGGCCAGGGCTTTGATGCCTGGTACCCCGGCTATATCGACTACATGCCGGTGCTGCAAAACATTCCTTCCTTCTGGACGGAAACAGCCCTTTACCGATACGCCACTCCCTATTTCTATACCATCAACGACTTCCCCAAAGACAGAAGTGATCTTCGCATCGAATCGCTTTACTCCAGTCCGTGGCCGGGTGGCTGGTGGCGCATAAGCGATGCCATTCAATACATGCAGACAGCCTCGATAGCGGTATTGGATTACGCTTCCAAATACGGCGAAACAGTTCTTTTCAATAAGTATCAGTCGGCGCAAAACACGATTGAAAAGTACCGCAACGAGCCTCCCTACGCTTATTTCATTCCTCAGCAGCAGCGTGACCCCGCCCGTCCGGTAGAGCTACTGAAGCGGCTGGCCTTCAACGGCATCAAAATCTCGCAGCTGGACAAGGCCATTACTTTTGACGGGCAAGCTTATCCCAAAGGCACCTGGGTCATCCCTATGGATCAGGAGTTTGCTGAACTGGCCCGCCAGGTTCTCGATGTGCAGGCGTACCCCGACCTGCGGGAATTCCCCGATGGCCCGCTGGAGCAGCCCTATGACGCCGCTGGCTGGTCGCTGCCCCTCCAGTTTGAGTTAAATATAACTGCGGCTGCCAGCCCTCTTTCTGAAGAGGTCAGGGCAAGCCTCGTTGAAGTAAAAGGCACAAAAGTCGACTGGAAAACAAACTCCAGCGACGACAATAGCAAAATCGATTTCGCTCCCGGCGCCGGTTTCAATACCAACGAGGTGGCTGCTGGCATTCGTCCTCTCCCCGGCTCAGTGAAAGGAAGCGGCACCACGCTGTTGCTTGACCCAAAGGAAAACAACACCTTTCGGGTACTCGGAGAAGCCTGGAAACAGGGACTCACTGTGGAGTACGCCAATCAAAAATATGCCATAAAAGGAGCCTCGGAAACACTCGCCAAAAGATGGGTGGATGACTTTGCCGTGAACATCACCAGAACCGGCAATTCGTCAGGCATAAGAATTCAGCCCCGCATCGCCATTTACGAGCCCTGGACGGCCAGCATGGACATGGGATGGACCCGTTGGCTGCTTGATAATTTCGGACTGCCCTATACTGTCATCCGAAATTCAGACTTTGCGGCCAGTAACTTAAAAGATAGGTTCGATGTGATTGTGATGGCTTCTGAAAGAAATGGCACCATCGAAAATGGTTACAAAAAAGGACAAGTGCCTCCCCGCTACGAGGGTGGGCTGGGTGAAACAGGTATCCGCAACCTCGATGACTTTGTCAAGGCAGGTGGCACGCTCGTCTGCATGAATCAAAGCAGCGATTTCGCTATTGAATCGCTTTACCTGCCTGTGAAAAATGTGGTAAAGGGAGTGAACCGGAAAGATTTCTTTACCGGAGGCTCCATCATGGAAGTGACGACAAATACTTCTCACCCTGTGATGGCTGGCATGCCTGATCATGCCAGTGTATTTGTGAATCGAAGCCCAGTTTTTACCACTTTGGAGGGTTTCAAAGGAGAGGCACTTGCCAAATACCAGGACAAAGGCTCTCCCCTTCGCTCGGGTTTTCTGCTTGGCACCAAATATCTGAATGGCTACGCAGCGGCACTCGACGTTCAGCATGGGCAAGGCCATGTCATCCTGTTCGGCTTCCAACCCCAATGGCGTGGACAACCCATGGGCACTTACCGCACACTGTTCAATGCGATGTTGTACGGAGGCGGCGTTCCAAACAGCAGTACAGCCAATGCCGGGTTTTGGATTGTTCCAGCGGAAATGAAGAAGGAAGCTAAATAAACGATCCTCACTATAGGGCAAAAAGAAGGTCACATAATAATTACATTTCCGTACCTTCGTGGCTCCAAATGGCGAAAACAACACAATGGCATTAAAAGAAGAGCTTAGAACCCAGGGTGACTTCCTGTTCAAACACAGAAGTTACCTGCCGCTGGTCATCATCGTGGTCGGCATTTATGTGTATGTGCAAAATGTATTGAATGGCGCCATTACCGATTCACAACAAGATGACCTGTTCAAGCTAGGCTGTTTTCTGGTGTGCGTATTGGGTTTGGTGATTCGCATGGTGGCTATTGGCTACTCTGCCGACAATACTTCTGGTCGCAATACCACTGTGGGGCAAGTAGCAGACTCCGTGAATTCCACCGGACTGTACGCCACAGTACGCCACCCATTGTATGTAGGTAATTTTTTCATGTGGCTGGGCATTGCAGGCTTCACGCAGGAGCCCTGGTTCATTGTCGCCTTCGTCTTTATGTACTGGGTGTATTATGAAAGAATCATGTACGCAGAGGAGATGTTTTTGATCGATAAATACGGGAAAGAATACGTCGACTGGGCTGCAAAAACACCTGCCTTCATCCCTGCCTTTAGCAAGTGGATCAAACCCAAATACACCTTTAGCTGGAGGAAAATAATCCGGCAGGAAAAGGCCGGCATTTTAAATATGTTCCTCGTTGTCTTCGCCTTCGAAGTGATCGGAGCATCGGTGGCCAACAAGGCGCTTTCAATGGGAAATGTATACTGGATGTATGGCTTCGCTGCCAGCGTGGCGTGGTATATCATCATTAAGACGATTCAGAAAACCACTCAGGTGCTGTCTTACGACAGATAGTCGTAGATTTTTTTGGTTGGGCCAACAGTTCAAAAGGGTATTACCCGGTCATGAGCAACATACTGTCGTCCGTGCTTCGGCCTGAAACCGCTTGCTTTTTTCTGTTTGATGACGAAAAATCCTTCTCAGGCAGCAACCTGATGGGAAAGATTGTCGTTTCACTACATTTTTAATCCCGGTTAAGTCCATTTTTTAAACCGACACAGATCCATGAACAAACAGCTACAGTACGACCTGAACAATACCAGACAATTGCTCACACAGGCCCTGGAAGAAGGACTCTCATACCTTAAAAACATCAACGCCGCTCCCACATCAGCAGCCAAAGTAACTACCGACTTTGCTCCCCTGCCAACCGACGGAGCTGGCGGAAGTGACGCTCTAAGCGAGTTCAGGAAACGCTTCAAAAACCTGATGGTGGCCTCTGCTGGCCCACGTTACTGGGGCTTTGTAACAGGTGGCACCACACCTGCTGCGATTATGGGCGACATGCTGGCTACCATTTTCGATCAAAATACCCAAACCGTCAAAGGCCATGGCGACCTCTCCGGCATCATCGAATTCGAAACCATCGACATGCTGAAAGAGCTCTTCAGCCTTCCTAACGATTTCCTTGGGGGATTTGTTACCGGCGCCACCATGTCGAATTTCACCTGCCTGGGCGTGGCACGCCAGTGGGTCGGCAAGCAAAAAGGAGTAGATATTGCCAAAAAAGGCGTTCCTTCTATCTTCCCCATTTTGTCAGCAGTACCCCACTCTTCCTCCATCAAAGCGCTGTCGATGCTTGGCCTTGGAAGCAGCAATATCCAAATCGTGAAGACGATTGATCCTACGAGGGAAGCAATTGACATAGCAGCACTGGAAGAGAAAATCAAATCGCTCAACGGCGAACCATTTATCCTGATCTCCAGCGGCGGCACAGTCAATACGGTCGACTACGATGACGCTCAGGCCATCGCCGGGCTTAAAGAAAAGTATAACTTCTGGTGGCATGTCGATGCCGCTTTTGGCGGCTTTGCGGCCATTTCACCTGCTTACGCTCATCTGCTTGCAGGTTGGGAAAAAGCCAACAGCATCACTGTTGATGGCCACAAATGGTTAAACGTGCCTTACGAAAGTGCTTTCTTTTTTGTGAAAGAAAAACACAAGCTGCTTCAGGTAGAAACTTACCAAAACTCCAATGCACCCTACCTTGGCGACCCGTTGGAAAACTTCAACTTCCTCAACTTTCTGCCAGAAAATTCCAGGCGATTCAAAGCACTGCCAGCATGGTTTACGCTAAAGGCCTACGGCAAAGAAGGCTATCGTGAAATAGTGGAACGCAACATCTCCCAGGCCATGCAGCTAGGAGAATTCATTAGTCAAAGTGATTATTTTGAGCTCCTGGCGCCAGTGAGGCTCAACACAGTTTGTTTCACTCTAAAAAACAGTGACTCAATTGCTGTGCAAACTTTCCTTGACAGGCTCAATGACAGCGGCAAGGTGTTCATGACGCCTACTTTTTTCAATGGCCGAAAAGGAATCAGGGCTGCTCTGGTGAACTGGCGCACGACCGAAGAAGATGTGAAGATCGTGCAGAAAGAGATGATGAAAGCAGTTAGCTAATAAGCGCAATACGTAGGCTAAATTGCCCTTTCGTCTGACGCATTTCACCCTTCACAATGCCGCTTTTACACCCTGAGCCTGTATGGCACCTTTGCTACATTTGTCGTGAAGTAAAGCAAAAAACGCCATGGAGATTATTCGCATCCCCCATGATATAAAGGTTTTTGGACATCAGGTGCACGCCTTTCCCAACGGCGTTGGCGATGCATTCGATGCCATTGTGGACAGAGTGGAGGGTGGATTTAGCCGGCCTTTTTACGGACTTTTCAAGATGGAGGGAAATAGCGTGATCTATCTGGCCACGGCGTTTGAGAAGCTACCTGGTGAGGGAAGGCAGCTCGGTTATCAGGAGCATATCGTTCGGAAAGGCAACTACGCTGCTATAACAGTCACCGACTGGCATTCGAAGCTGAGTTCTCTGCCTGGCCTTTTTAGTGAGTTAATGAAAGTAGAAGGGCTTGACCCCGAGCATTGGGCTGTAGAATGGTACAAAGACGACGATGAATTAGTGTGCATGCTGAGAATGAAAGACGACTTACCTGGCTAATATAAAAAGCAGCCACAGCTGTAATCCGGGCGAGAGTTTGCTAACTTATTAATAGAAAAGTCATTTGGCGTATTTCTAACCCACTATGATATGTTAAAAGATACAAAAGCATTCACTGGTTTTTCGGTAAGCGACCTTTCGAAGGCAAAGGACTTTTACTCAGAAAAGCTTGGGCTGCAAGTAGAAGAGCTATCAATGGGTTTGCTCCAGCTTGAATTTAATGGTGGCAGCAAAGTAATTATTTACCCAAAACCCAACCATGAACCTGCCACCTTCACCGTGCTCAACTTTCCGGTGAAGGACGTAGAGGCTACAGTTGACTGGCTGACAGGCAAAGGAATTGCCTTTGAGCAGTATGATGCCCCTATCAAGACTGACAAAAAAAGGTATTTGCAGAAATGATCGTGGCCCTGCCATCGCCTGGTTCAAGGATCCGGCCGGTAATATTTTGTCTATTCTTGAAGAAATGTAGATGGTAGAAGTGTTCAAAACCACTGTCGATAATCACGTTCAGGCCTTCAGGCTGCTGGAAGCGATCCACCGTGCGTTCCCTGACTATAGTGCAAATTTTGACCTTGACGACTGCGACCGCATTCTCAGAGTGGTGAGTCACACCAGTAAGCTAAACACCTGCGCCGTTATTCATCTGATAATAAGTCAGGGCTGCTTCGCTGAGATTTTGAACGATGAGTTACAACCAGTTGAGGTGAACCCCAGCCTTCAAAAGGCATAAGAAATCTGTCAACCAATCATTACAACACCCTCTGTACTAAAACTACCACTTTATGAAATCAGCAGACACCTACCTCAACTTTAACGGCAACTGTGCTGATGCCTTCGAATTTTACAGAAGCGTTTTTGGGGGCGACTTTACCAGCCAAATGAAATACAGCGACATGCCGTCAGAAGCCCCAAAAGGAGCCGAACAAAGCAAAAGGCTGATGCATGTTGCACTGCCGATAAGCAAAACCAGCCGTCTGATGGGGTGCGACATACCGGAGAATTTCGGTGAAATGTCCAGCAATAATTTCCACATCTATCTCGACACAGAAAGCAACACTGAGGCCAATAAACTATTTGCTGCGCTGTCAGCCGGAGGCAAAGTATCCATGCCAATGGCCACCACCTTCTGGGGAAGTTATTTCGGAATGGTGACAGACAAGTTTGGTATTCAGTGGATGATTGGCTTTGAAACAAACCCTCAATAAACCGTGGCCAAACTTTCTGAAGCTGAACAGGTAGCTGCCTACATGGAGGCGCTGGACCATCCATTGAAAGCTGAAGTGGAAACCCTTCGCACAATTATCAAGAATGCTGGCCCTCTTTCCGAGCGAATTAAGTGGAATGCGCCCAGCTACTACCACAAAGAAGATTTCGTCACTTTTAACCTGCACGACAAAAAAACTATCAGGCTTATTTTTCATCATCCGGCCATTGTCACCATCACGTCCGACATCCTCGAAGGTGACTGGAAAGATCGGAGAATTGTATACATCAAAAATGCTGAAGAAGCTTCGTCAAAGAAGGCTGAACTGGTACGGATCATTAAAGAATGGCTGCAGATAGTCGGTGGATGACCGATATGTGGGCAGACACCTGGCAAATGGAGCAAAAAAAAGCCCATGTTGTGCACATGGGCGGCATACTAAATGTCTTATATTAACTCTTATTATTTTTAGTGTCCGGCTTGCTTGAGCTGTGATGGCTATGATGAGCCTTTTTGTGGCTAAACGACCGGGCATGCCCTATGTCATCCCATGAACCACTCCCCCTGTGAGCCATACAGGAAGAAAGTGAACTAATAACAAAAATCGCTAAAATACTGAGTAAAAAAACTACTCTGCTCTTGGATCTGCTCTTATATGCTCTCATGGTGATAAATTTTAAGTTATTGTGCTCTTGGTTATAATTTTACTGTCAAATAAAACTACAGATTGTAACGCCTTACAAAAGGTCGATTTTGCGTAAGTCATTACACATGACATACAAACACTATTTTATCCACTATATGCAACAAAATACCGGATAATCCCTCCCTGATAAAGAGATCTTAATGCTGAACGAAATGCAGCAATAATCGCCCTGAAAGTTATCTGAGCCACATTATTACTCATCGAAGATGAAATTATCAAAGCCTGAAAAGAAGAAGGGGAGTTGCTGAAATTGAGAGTAAAGATCGGCTCCGAATAATTGAAAAACTTCATTTTTAATTGAAATTAGCCTGAAAAGTTACATCTGAATTTAGGGTCTGCTGCGTTGTGAACAGTTCAACACAAGGGTATATTACTACATTGGTTACATTAATAAAATGCACATATATCATTGATTATCTGTGTTTTATAAACTATTCTTCTCAATAGCCGAACTAATACACTAAATAAACAGCTCATAATAACTTTTATGAATAAAAGTCTATGATGCCGTCGGCGTAAATAGATTCGCTGACGATCCCAACTGACAGTGCTTTTAGCAAGATGAGATGGCCTTTAACTTCGAGGTAACAAGACTCAAAAAAAGGCCCGTTCTACAACTTCAGAGAACCCGAAAAAGGGAATCGACGCACCAAATGCCTCACTTACCAACCAGTAACGACTTTGACGAATATGATGCCCTTCCAGTTTCCCTGGCTTTTCCTTAGTTTCGTTGCCAGTTCTCACTTATTCTCGACCATAATACCGTGGAGCCATCAACCGCCTCTCTCACCACTTTTCTCGACTACCTTAAGTTGTTGGTTCGCCAACCCTCGGTAGTAGGCTATGAAGAACCCTTCTTTCGCTTGATCCGCAGGGAACTGGAAGAAATGGGGATTAAAATCAGCCTTTATCAGGGTTTGCTGGTGGCAGAGGGCAGCAAGCCGACAAGCAACTACCTCTCTGCGCATGTCGACCGACATGGCCTGATCTGCACCGGCCCCAATGAGTTTCAGTATGCAGCCTTTGTCACCCAGAACCGAAGTGAGCTCAATGGCAACTCTGTGTCGGAGCAAACGCTGGAAAAAATTGCCGACCGTTTTGAAGGTCAACAAGTGCATGCCTACGAGCCATGGTCGGGCACCTACCTCGGGCAGGGCACTACCCGCCACTCCTATATTAGTGAGAAGCGAAAAAACCTGATCATCGAAATCAACGGGTTGGAGCATGTAACCCCCGGCGTACCAATAGCCTACTCCGATCGCATCTCCATCCACGAAGGCAGAGTCTCTGCACAACTCGACAATGTACTGATGGTGGCTGTGGTCGTATACCTATTTTCACAAGGCTACCAGGGCACGGCCTTTTTCACAGCCCAGGAAGAAGCAGGCCGCAGCTGGCGTTACCTGGCCGATTGGTTTTACAGAGTGGAACAAGCCACTAAAAAGCTCATTGTGCTCGACACCAGCCCCTTCGGAGAAGACGAAAAAGAAGCCTCTGACAGCGAAATCATCCTCCGGCACAAGGACGCCACTGCGGACTTCGACGAAAAAATGGTCGCTGAAATAGCAGCAGCCAGCGAAAAGCTGGGCATAAAAACAGTGTATAAAGACATTTTCATTGAGCACCACAATGAGCAGAGGTTGGTTGATGGTAAAAAGCCGCTGTCGCTTGGACGAACCGAGCTGGGCCGCATCATTGAAGGCACCGACGGACTCATCAGCGGGGCCACAATTCAGATTCCCACCACAGGCTACCATACGTCTGAAGAAACTGCCTCATTACAGTCCATCGCCATGGCGATTAATCTATTGAAAGAGGTGCTGAAAGAAAGCTTTGAGCAAAACAAATAACAGGCAAATCTGAGAAGAGAAGTGTTATATCCTCGATTTCGGATAACAACACTCCTCCGTTTTCTTACCGGTGATTTGCCGGCCTTCTCTGCATTCGTTTTGAATGGGTACCTTTCTTTTTACCGAGGTCACGGGCATGGCCTACGTCCTGCCAGGCACTACTGGGGCGACTGGCTGTACATGCCCCCAGTGATGTGATCATAAAAATCGATAAAAGACTGAATAAGAAAATGGTTCTACTTTTTAATGCTCTCATAGCTGGCGAGATTAATTTATAATTAATTGAATAAAATTTTGTACTAAATCAATACGGCAAACTTATAAAAGGTAACCCAAAATCCAATAGGATTTTGTCATAAATCCGGTTCACTTGAAATATCAACCCCAACAGCATAGCGATAAAAACACGTTTCTGTGGTGCTGTAAGCATCCCGGAGCTTGCCTATTTCAAAACCAGCGAAGCACATAAAAAAATTCGTAGATCTTATTGCGTAACTGATCGGTTACTATTTATATTTGTAACTGAACGGTTACTAAAAGAGGAGCATGATGAGACGAGACGTATTCCAGGCCATTGCCGATCCCACCCGCAGGGAGATCATTAACCTGATTGCCCATAAGCGGATGAACGTGAATGCCGTGGCTGAGAACTTTGCAATGAGCAGACCGGCTATTTCGAAGCACATGAAAATACTGGAAGAATGTGGTCTGGTGATGATGGAGCAGCAAGGACGGGAGCGCTATTGCAAAGCGCAGCTAAAACCGCTGCATGAAGTATCGGATTGGGTGAGCCGCTACAAAAAGGAATGGGAAGAAAGGCTGGATGCGATGGAAAAATATATCAAAGAATTATAGGCAAAAGACAAAGGCGATGAGCAAAGATCGTGAAATTACTTCCTCCAGAACGGTGAACTACTCTCAGGCTGAGGTGTACCAGGCATGGAGTAATCCTGACCTGCTGGCACAATGGTGGGGGCCAAAAGGGTTTACGAACACCTTCCACGCCTTCGACTTAATCCCTGGCGGCACGTGGCGATTCACTATGCACAGCCCACAGGGGGCAAATTTTGACAATATGTGTGTCTTTGTGGAAATCGTGCCCAACAAACGGCTTGTGTTTGACCATGTGGAGCCTGTGCACGCCTTCCAGGTGATTACCACTTTTGATAGTCAGAGCGAAGGCACCCTGATCACTTTCCGAATGGTTTTCAAATCTGCAGAAGAATGTGAAAGATCCCGGGAAGTAATTGAACCTTCCAACGAGGAAAATTTTGATCGGCTGGAGGCCTTGCTGTCCAGCCATTTCAACTCAAAAGTATAGTTGCACTTTACTACCAGTAAGTAAGAATAATTAAAAGTAAAACCATATGAGAAAAATAATTTCATTTATGCACGTATCGCTTGACGGTTTTGTAGCTGGGCCGAACGGGGAAATGAACTGGATTAAAATTGATCAGGAAATTTTTGACCACGTCGGTAAACGGATAAGCAAAGGTGACGCTGCATTGTACGGTAGGGCAACTTATGAGATGATGGAAAGCTACTGGCCCACCGCAGCAGACAAGCCAACGGCAACCAAACACGATATTGAACATGCTAAGTGGTATAGCCAGGTTCACAAAGTTGTTCTGTCAAAAACAATGAAAGGTGCGGATTTGACCAACACAACAATTATCAGCGACGACCTTTCGGAGAGTATAAATGAAATAAAGCAATCCCGCCAGGGTGTTGGCGAAGATATCCTGCTTTTTGGTAGCCCGACAGCCACACATTCCCTTATGCAACTGAACTTAATTGACGGCTACTGGCTCTTTGTGAACCCCATTATTCTAGGCCAGGGCATTCCCCTGTTTGAGGGGATCAAAGATAAAACAACGTTAAAATTACTGACTACCAGGCAATTTACTTCCGGGGTCACAGAACTGAATTATATAGTGGATAAACAATAGCGGCGACTCCGAAGAGCGGGAATTTAATAACGAGGCTGATTGACACGTGCATCCCAGGCAACCCATCAAACGACATCTTCACATCTAAACAATATCACATGAACAGCACACATGTAGAAAGAACGGATCGGGAAATAATCGCCAGCAGGCTGATAGACGCTCCCCGTGAGCTGGTTTTCAAGGTTTGGACAGAACCCGAGCACATCACCCAATGGTGGGGGCCTACGGGCTTCACCAACACTGTTCATGAAATGGAAGTCAAACCCGGTGGCAAGTTTCGGCTCACCATGCACGGCCCAGACGGGACGGACTACCCCAATCTTATTGTTTTCAAAGAGGTAGTCGTTCCTGAAAAGCTGGTGTATGTACACGGCAACGGGAGCGATGATGCACCCGGCAACTTTCACGTCACCGTGACTTTCGAGGAAAAGGAAGGCAAAACACTCCTGACCATGCGCAGCATATTCCAGTCCAAAGCTGACCTGGATTACGTGATTGATAAACACGGGGCGTTCGAGGGGGCACGACAAAACATGGATCGGATGGCGGCATACCTCGAAACTAGGATCAATTTGATGACTCAACTAAAAAACACAAATATGTCAAGAGTAAGTACTTATCTCAATTTTGCAGGAAATACCGAAGAGGCATTCCTTTTTTACAGATCTGTATTCGGCACCGAATTCAAAGGGGGTATCCAACGTTTCGGCGAGATACCTCCGATGGAAGGCACTCCCCCAATGACTGAGGCCGACAAAAAGCTGATTTTACATATCGAACTGGAGATACTGGGCGGCCATATCCTGATGGCCACCGATGCACCGGAGTCGATGGGCATGAAGGTGAAGCCAGGTAACAACATGCATATTAATCTGGAGCCGAACACCAGAGCGGAAACCAAACGGCTGTACGACGCTTTGTCGGCCGGTGGAGAAGTAACCATGGAACTGCAGGACATGTTTTGGGGCGCATACTATGGTAGCTGCACCGACAGGTATGGTATCAACTGGATGTTTAATTGCAACGATAAGGGATGAGGAAGTTGGGGAAGGAAGACCAAAAGAGCGCTGGTTTTCCTTCTTCACGCCAACCATCGGCCCTGAGCATTTGCACTGTCCAGAGCCTCTCACATGACGAAGCGGCGGAAGACATGCCATCCTCTAAACCCCTCCCCTAAGCAGTAAATTGCGCAGTCATGAGGTCACTTCTTCTTGAGATATTCCTAATAATGTCTAAATTATTCCTTTGTTCCGAGCCTTGAAGGGCTATAAGCTTAACATTGGTACGAAAAGGCAAGGACAAAAGCAATTCCCTTTATTTCATTCCCATCAAAAATTAACAAACACCCAACGCAAAGCATGCAAGTTCACCCAAAAGACATCGCTTATTTTTTGTTGCTCATTTCCATGTCTGTTGTCGAGCTAGCCTGCACACCAGAGAAGGTGGCAGAACAGGACAGCCATCCATTTCACAGTGTTTCAGCTTTTAATCCTGCTCCTTCGCCCGAGTATTTGTCGCCGCAAGAAAGCCTTAAAACTATCTATTTACCAGATGGTTATCACATAGAATTGGTAGCAAGTGAGCCGATGATCAAAGAGCCGGTGGCCATTGCATGGGATGGCAACGCAAGGATGTATGTAGCAGAAATGATGACATACATGCAGGACGCCGACGCCAGTGGTGAGCAGCAGCCCGCCAGCAGAATATCATTGTTAGAAGACACTAATAATGATGGGAAGATGGACAAGCGAACCACCTTTATTGACAGCCTGCTACTTCCTCGTATGATACAATGTGTTGGCGATGAACTGCTGGTGAACGAAACCAATACCATCAATATTTACAGCTATAAGGATACAGATGGAGACGGGATTGCTGATGTGAAAAAACAGGTTTACAAAAACGATGCTTATAAAGTAAATGATGCCAATATGGAGCATCAAAGAAGCGGGCTGGACTGGAACCTGGATAACTGGATGTATGTGACCTATGATCCGGTTCGCTTTCGCTACACCAACGGGCTCATGCAGGTAGACACCATGGCGAGTGGCTCCAATGGCCAGTGGGGAGTAACTCACGATAACTACGGCCGCATTTTTTATAGTCGTGCCGGTGGAGAAATCCCTGCTTTGGGTTTTCAAATCAACCCCAGTTACGGCAGTCTCGATTTTCCTGATCAATTCAATGCCGCTTTTTCTGAAGTGTGGCCTATTATTGCCACGCCTGACGTGCAGGGAGGAAGCAAGCGGTTACGTCCCAACAATACGCTGAACCATTTTACGGCACCCTGCGGACAAAGTATTTTTCGGGGTGATCGATTGCCTGAAGACTTTGTGGGAGACTATGTAGTTTGTGAGCCCGTGGCGAGAACCATCCGTCGTGCTAAGCTCGTAAATGACGAGGGCAAAACGAGGCTTAAAAATATCTATGACCATCAGGAGTTCATTTCCTCTACTGATATGAACTTTCGTCCGGTGAATACCGCCACTGGCCCCGATGGCAATCTGTATATTGTAGACATGCACCGAGGCATCATTCAGCAAGGAAACTGGACCAAGCCGAACTCCTTCCTGAGAAACAAAATTGATAGCCTGGGTCTCGATAAAAACGTTGGTCACGGGCGTATTTATCGGGTAGTGAATGATGATTTTGAACCTGGCCCCCAACCAAAAATGCTGAACGAAACGACCCAGGAACTGCTTGGCTACCTGGATCATTCTAACGGGTGGTGGCGAGACAACGCACAAAAGGAGATCATCGTCCGTGGAGACAGGTCGGTAGCCCCAGCCCTGGTGAAGATGGCGACCGGGCGACAGAAAGTTGACTCACCTCTGGGCAGGATTCATGCACTGTGGACTCTGGAAGGCTTGGGTGCCCTCAATAAAGAGGTTTTACAGTCGGCCCTTCAGGACGATGATCCCCAGGTAAGGAGAACGGCAATATGGATCAGTGAATCTTATATAAAAGCGAATGACAAAACGATGATCGGCAGCGTGGCCAGGATGAAAGAAGATAAAAATGATGATGTAAAAGTTCAGGTGCTGCTATCGCTCTATCAAAGCAAAGACGAGCAAGCAAAACAGGCTATTGACGACATGCTTGATCTGTACCCTGACAAGGAAATGCTGGTCGCTACAAAGGGGGCATTAGACAGGAATGAAGATGTGAAGGCATTTGGAAGTAAATTAGGCAATATGATAGCAGCTGACCGCAGCCTGATCCTGGAAGGTGCCAGTATATTCAAATCGCTGTGTGCCAGTTGCCACGGTGAAGACGGGGCAGGTTTGGCGATAGGCGGAGGAAGCATGCCGGCACCGCCCCTCAAAGGCTCAAAACAGCTCGCCTTTGTTAAAAAAGAAGAGATCATAAGAATTTTACTCCACGGCCTCACCGGGCCGATAGAGGGGAAAGAATACAGCAGTGTGATGCCTCCAATGGGAGCCAACAGCGATGAGTGGGTTGCTTCTGTGGTCAGCTATATCCGTTATGAGTTTGGAGGCAGGCCTCCACGCAACCCTGATGATATTCCTGGCATGGCGGCATCTGCCAGAGACAGTGTGGCAGGCTTTACGGTCAAGACCAGCCCTTCCCCCGCCGTCACTCCCGAAGAAGTGAAGCGGGTCAGGGAATCCACCAAAACAAAGGACACTCCCTGGACATTGGAAGAACTAGAAAAAATTAGCAAATGAAAAATGGGTCAGCGATTACTTCCTCTGCATTACTGGCAAAAGATTAAGCTCATCGACAGCCTTAAAAATGGGAATGAATTCTTCCCCCAGCTCGCTAAGTGTGTACTCAACATGCAACGGCTTCAATTTTATTACCCTTCTTTCCAGAATATTGCATTCTTCCAACTCACGCAAAGCATTGGTCAAAGATTGCCGGGTAGCTTCTGGCAACAGTTTGATTATTTGACTAAACCGCACCGGGCCCTGGGTGGCATAGCGAAATATGCATGGCTTCCATTTGCCGGTGAGCATCTTCAGTAAAAACTCCTTGGGACAGTAGAGACCAACCTCGTTTTCTTTAGTAGTCATAAAAATTTGACTTATTGTGTGGTAAAAAGAACGGACATTACTTTGATGCAAAGTAAAATAAATAGCGATGTCCACAGAGTCAAAAAGCACTTTTCTAAAAGTCCACCACCATATACTCTTACTAAGTATGCTTGTAAATCCTGCCATCAATCATGCCTTTGCCCAAACCTACGCAGAAAAACTTGGGTGGAAAAAAGGCGACAAAGTGATCATGTTCCATGTAGATGATGCCGGTATGTCACATGCATCAAATGAAGGAGCTATTCAGGCCGTGACAAACGGAATAGCAACATCTGTGAGCGTAATGATGCCATGCCCGTGGGTGCCGGAAATGGGGCAATACCTGGCGCAAAATAAAAACGTAGATGCAGGCCTTCATTTAACGCATACAGCCGAATGGACAGGATACAGGTGGGGTTCAGTCTCGGGCATAAAAGCCTCACCGGGGTTGTCGGACAGGGAAGGCGCCTTGTGGAGCAATGTAGCCGACGTGGTTGCTCACGCATCAGCTGATGAAATAGAAACTGAAATAAGGGCTCAGTTGGCAAAAGCAAGAACGATGGGTTTCTCACCCACCCATCTTGACACGCACATGGGTACGTTGTGGGCTACACCAGACTATCTCGACAGGTATATCAAGGTGGGCATTGAAGAGCACATCCCCATCCTTTTTTCCGCAGGAAATAACACACTTATGCAGCAAGCCCTGGCACAGGGGCCACTTGCCGGACTCAATATGCTTGCTAACAAAAGATCAGGTAGCTATGATGCTGCTGAAGTACTCAATGCCATCCGCCAAAAAGGGGAAGAGATTTGGGACGCCGGGCTGGCGGTGGTCGATGATTTGTACCTGCTCAGTTACGACTGGGAATTCCCGGCTGACATAGAGGCCACTGACGAAAACCTACGAAAGTTCAAGACGCAAAAATACAAAGAACTGCTGGACTCAGTGGCGCCAGGAATAACTGTCATTCTCATTCACTGCGCCGACGCCGACAAAGGATTTTCAGATATTACCGATTCAGGAAACACACGAAGAGGCGATTTACTTTCCATGACGGATCCTGAATTGAAGCGCTACGTGCAACAGCAGGGGTTCATCTTAACGACCTGGCGGGAACTCCAAACAAAAAGAAATAATATCCGTGACTAACCTCAATAATCGAAGTCCTTATGAACACCGACATGAAAAAGTTAAAAATTGGAATGCTGCTGTTTCCCGATCTCACTCTTCTCGACTTCATCGGGCCTTACGATGTATTTGTAAGGGCAGCCTGCTTCGAAGTCTTCGTAGTGAGCGAGCACGAGGTGCCGATCAAAGGTGAGGGCGGCCTGCTCCTTCAACCCGATTACTCATTTGACAATTGTCCGCCGGTGGATATTGTGTTTGTGCCAGGTGGCAGGGGGGTTACTGCGCTTTTGACAAACGAAACCTACAAGCGCTTTCTTGTGGAGCAAGCCAAAACCGCCCAATACATCACAGCCGTGTGCACCGGATCCCTATTACTGGCCGCCTGCGGCCTTTTGGTCGGCTACAAAGCAACCACCCACTGGCGCTCTCTTGAGCTGCTAAAACTACTGGGCGTTGAGGTGGTTGAGGAACGGGTAGTGACGGACAGAAACAGGATAACCGGAGGGGGCATCACAGCCGGCATTGATTTCGGGTTAGTGCTCACGGCAATTGTTGGAGGTGAAGAAATGGCCAAAACCATCCAGCTTTTATTGGAATACACCCCGGAGCCGCCTTTCGACTCAGGACATCCCAAAACAGCCGACCCTCACATTTTAAAACTCGGAGTAGAGCTCACTCAACCACAGTTTGACAAAAGATTGAAGCTACTTCAAAAAATCATTTTGTAAAGTATTCGGAGGTATACAAGGTAGGGCAATAGGAGTTATCGATGGCACCTGCCGAAATATGGAAGTTGCAAGTTTCACCACTTGTAGGGATAGGGTTATTTCTATTCCCCCATGATCTTTTCCCTGTGCATCACTCCCCACTCCCGCAGTTCACCAATTACTTTTTGCAAAGTCTTACCATGCTCCGTCAAATTGTATTCCACAGAGGGTGGGAAAGAATCTTTTACAGTGCGCTTTACCAACTGGTTCTCTTCCAGGTCTTTTAACTCCTTTGACAGCATTTTGTCAGTAATGCCAGACACTTCCCTGGCTATTTCCCTGAACCGCTTCGTATCAAACGTAAGCGCCACAATGATCTGCAGCTTCCACTTTCCGCTAAGCACTTCAAGCGCATCTCGCACTGGTAACAGCAAACCCATGCATTTCGCATGACTAATCTCTTCCTTAGGTTTACTTATCAAGTCTACTGTCTTCATGGCTTTGTTCATAACTATACAAAAGGTTAGTGCTATACAATAGTATAGTACTATAAATTGTATAGCAAATGTATCTAAGTTTGTATCATAAAACAAATAGTACACATTTAAAACAATCAAAATGAAAAAAGACAAAGTGATATACTGGATTGCCACTGGCATTGTAGGTGTGATGATGGTCATGAGTGGCCTGATGTATTTCATGAACCCGGAAGTGGCGGAAGGTTTTACTCATCTGGGCTTTCCAGGCTACTTCCGCATGGAGTTAGGCGTGGCTAAACTAGTGGGTGCCACCGTGCTGCTGGTTCCACAATTTCCTCAGAGGATGAAAGAATGGGCCTACGCCGGTTTTGGGATTACCTTCATTTCAGCGGCTATTGCCCACACTGCAAGTGGTGACCCGGGTTCAGTAGTGGCTGGCCCGGTGATATTTTTAGCTCTTCTAGTGGTATCGAGAATCTATCTCGGCAAAATGGCTGAAACTAAAGTGGCTGTCGCTGCCTAGTTTCTTCTCATGCTAAAAAAAGAAGCCCTGGCTGGAAGGCGGGGCTTCTTTGTTCATACTAATTGGGTTTGCCAGCTCCATAGTATGTCAATACAATACGGAATAGTATGCAAAATCGCTTTGGGCTTACAGCAGGGCATCTCCTCTGAAAAGATTCTCGTCACTGAAATATCGGGCATACCTTTTACCTATGGAAATTATTGTGCACAAGCCATTTAAATCCGCAGTTGAAAAACTCTAACTGTTAGCCTATATTGTGCCAGGCAATTTTTTAACGCCCGGTGTTTCACTTTTTATGCTACCATGATTTCAACCGCCTTTAAAAAGGAATTGTACGAAGCCATTGACCAGTATTTTGAGAAAAATGGCATTTCAAGGTATGCCAATGGTCAAATGAAAGCCAAGCTGGCGATCGCCTGCGTTTGGTGGGTGGGAAGCTTAGTGCTGCTTTATTCGTTTAGCACCTCGCCTTCCATGTTTGTGCTGCTCTATGGTTTTCATCTGTTCTCGCACTTGTTCATCTTACTGAATATTGCCCACGATGCCAATCATTTGTCTATTTTTGAAAACGAACGGGTAAGAAAACTTCTTCGCTACACCTTCGACCTCTGTGGCATAAACTCATACATGTGGCGGCAACTTCACAACCAACAGCACCACAATTTCATCAATATTAAAGGCGAAGATGACGGGCTTGTCGCTCGTGGGCTACTGCGGTACACGCCACATCATGAGCATAAACTCATCCACAGGTTTCAGCATTTTTACCTGTTTGTGGTCTACAGTTTCTTCTCCCTTGATTACATTTTCATTAAAGATTTCGAATGCTTTTTCTTCCCTTTCCTCAATGGCCTGAAAGGAAAGAAGCATCCCCGCATCGAATATGTCAAGCTCTTTGTTTTTAAGCTGGCCTATATCGGCTATGTGCTACTGCTGCCAATCTATTTCATAGGTGTGCCGGCAGGGCTGATCATTGTCTCTTTTGTGGCCTGGCAATTGGTGATTGGTTTGATTGGTGCCACCATCATTCAGGTAGAACACCCATTGCGGTTGAACGAATTTCCCCTGGACAGAGATGAGTACGACCATTTCATCTATCATGTGTTTGCCACCACCTCCGACCATTCGCTGAACAGCACGGTTGGCAATTGGTTTTATGGCGGACTGCACATGCACGTGGCTCATCATTTGGCTCCCCGTGTATGCCACACGCACTACCGTGAGCTTACAAAGCTGATTCAACCGATAGCAGAAAAACACGGTGTATTTTACAAACAGAATAAAACGATATTTGATGCCATCAGGGAGCACTATGGGCACCTGCAAAACCTTAGCTTGTCTACAAAATAGCAAAGTTTGAGGCGAGACATCATCCATCTTTTTTTCGACCGGAAGCTCATTATTAAGCCAATTTTTTATATTCATACCCAACAACCTATTTCTATCTAACATATAATCATCCCAAAAACCGCTTGATCTATGCCTACCCTTTCCGATAAGTTGAACCATTGGGTCCAGAAAACGCCCGATAAACTGCTTTTTGAGTTTCTGGATATCAATGGAAAATCAGTTGAAAAATACACCTACGAAGAGTTTGAAAAAGCCGTAAGAATTGTGGCATCCAATCTTGCCGAGAATTACAAATTCAAAAAAGACGACAGGATATTGATTACCTATCCTGCTGGCATTGAAATGATTGTCTCGTTTGTTGCGTGCGTTCGCCTGGGATTGGTTCCCGTACCTACCTACCCTCCTACTTCATCGGGTTTCCAGTCTGCCTACTACAAAATGGAGCACATCGCCAAAGATTGTGGCGCCGTGGCAGTCCTCACCAATGGAGAATACTATTGGTCGCTCAAGTTGAACATGGATCGAAACAACATTGTGGAGAAAACCATGCTGACCAAGCTGCCCTGGATCAACACCTCTGAATTTACACACGAAACCAGTGCGACCAACTACGAACGGGAGTCGTCGTTTCTCTTTCTTCAGTACACCTCCGGCTCCACCACCGATCCAAAAGGTGTGATGATTTCGCACGAAAACCTTGAGAACAACGCCGAGAACGTATTGTCGGAGCCCCCGGTAACTGTTACCTGGCTGCCACAATACCACGACATGGGGCTGATTGGCTATCACCTGTTCATCATCATGAAAGGGGGCACCTCTATAGGGTTCTCAACGCTTGATTTCATCAGAAAGCCGGTGCTCTGGCTCGAAACCATTTCAAAATACAAGGCTACACACTCATCTGCACCCAACTTTGCCTACGACTACCTGCTTCAGCCGGGCAGAGTGTCGGATGAAGTATTCGCCTCGCTGGACCTAAGCTCACTGACAAACCTGATGACGGCAGCAGAACCAGTCAGAGCAGGCACTTTCTATAAGTTTCTTGAAAAATTCAGCGCATGTGGGCTTAAGGAAACGGCACTTGGCGCAGCCTATGGCCTGGCCGAAAACACACTGGCAGTTTCGCAGTGGGGTGGCAAGTCAGTGTCGGTACTCACCAACTCACTCATTAATCATGAGCTGAAATTCGAGAACGGACAGGCAGGTGAGGTCACGCAAATCATGAGTTGCGGCAAGCCCCTCAGAGATCAGATTGTGAGGATAGTAGATCCAAATTCACATATTGACCTTGGCGAAAACAAGGTGGGCGAAGTGTGGCTGGCAGGCCCCAGCAAGGGGCTTGGATACTGGGGAAAACCTGAACTGAACAAAGAATGCTTTGAGGCAAAAATTGCAGGTGAGAGCGGCAGCGCTACGCACACTTTTTTGCGAACCGGCGACCTGGGCTTTTTGCATGAGCAGGAGCTATACATCTGTGGCAGAGCCAAGGACATGATCATTATCCGAGGAGCCAATTACTACCCGCAGGACATTGAGCAAATCGTTGAAGAATCGAGCAGCAATATTAGAGAGGGTTATGTGGCGGCATTTGCCAACGAAGAAAACGGTGAGGAAAAGCTCGTGATTGTGGCTGGGCTTAAGCGCAAAAACGAAATTCCCGACCACAAGAAAATTGCCGACCAGATCCGTGAAAGGTTAAACATTATCCCTTCGCAAATTACCTTTACCAATACCAAAAGCATTCCGAAGACCACCTCAGGCAAAATCATGCGCCAGAAGACCAAGCAGCTTTGGGCCAATGGTGAGCTGGAGGTAATTGAAAACCATAGCCTGGTAGAGCAAAACACAGATGCTCCAAGAGCCCGGTTGACGAACACACAATTTGACGAGATTTTGAAAAAGTATGGGTTCACCGGCACCGAAACCTACTCTTTGGTGCATGTGCTCGACTCTCTCGATCTGGTGGTGCTCATTCACGACGTGAAGGAGCTTATTAAAGACAGTGGAGCGGCTCAGCTGGCCTCAGAAATCGATGCCCGCCTGCTGCAGGAGATAAGCGTGTCTGAATTTTTCGATTTGATGGAACAATTCAGCACGTCATCCATTCTTGCTATCAACCGCCTCAAGAAGACCATTCTCAAGCTTCAGAAAGAGCACAATGCCTTTGAACAAAAGCGAATGCTGCAGGACACCAAGCTGTCGTTTAAGCCAAAAACCCCTCAGTACGATCCTGCCCACCTGAAAAGTGGTAAGATTCTGCTAACAGGTGGAACAGGCTTCCTGGGGCCCTTTATTCTGAAAAGCTTGCTACAGCAAACCACCGACACCATATACGTGCTTGTACGAGCCGATGACGAAAAGAAAGGACTAGCCAGACTGAAAGAGGCCTTCGATCTTTCCAATGTTCCGGAATGCGAATACCTGGCGGAGTTCGAGAAAAGGGTGGTGGCCGTATGCGGCGACCTGGGCAAACCTCAGCTGGGGCTGGATAAGAAAACCTGGGACTATCTGGCGACCAACACGCATACCATTTACAACAATGGTGCCCTCGTGAACTACCTGTTCAACTATGACAAAATGTGGGACACCAACGTGTATGGCACCAACGAAATAATCAAGCTGGCGCTGGATGGCAACCCCAAGATCCTCAATCACGTGTCCACCACCTTCATTTTTGGCTGGGCTGTGAAAGACACGCTTTTTGAAACTGATACCTGCAATTCGCTGGACCTGCTTGACTTTGGCTACAGCCAGACGAAATGGGTGTCGGAGCAAATCGTGTTCGACGCCATGAAGCAGGGGCTACAGGCAAGGGTGTTCAGGCCTGCGCTCATCACCCCTTCGGTGTATGGCGGTGGAAACAACTTCGACATTTCCATCCGGCTAATTGCCTTCATGATCAACCACGGCATCACGGTCAACTCGTTCAACCAGGTTAGCTTTACCCCGGTGGACATCGTGGCCAACAACGTCGTAGCCATCTCCGGCCTCCCCGATTCGGTCAACAAAACCTTCCATGTGACACGTGATGAGTACGCACGCATGAAAGACATTACCGACATCATCACCAAGCTGACAGGCAGGGAGTTCAAAGGGTTTGAGCTGCCAAAGTTTGTACCTGAAATTGTGGGCAAATGCGGAAAGGAAGACCTGCTGTTTCCGCTGCTCGACTTCCTGGTGAGGTCTGTCAATAATATCTCTTCCATGGAGTTCAAGCGTTATAGCAACGAGTCTTATTGTGAAGCCAAAGTCAGATCGCCTCACGGAGTACTCGACCCTACACTTGAAGAAACGGTAAGAGGCATGTTGACATTTATGATCAGCAAGGAAATTATAGATGTGGAATTGCTAGAAAAGGACGTGAAAATAGCTTCCTGATACCCGGCAAAACAAATTTAACCATACAATGTATTTTTGCGATGCCCGGCTCTTCTTAGCCGGGCATCTTATTTTCTTTTTGTCCATCTTCTCACAACAATGAGCCCTATTACAGGCAGCTAATCAGCTATGACAAGAGCATTTTTAGCAGGCCTTGAGGTGTTCGGCGAAAAAGCACAAAACCCGGCGAGTGCAGAAGTTGGCTTTTTAGTGGCTGTGAAGTAACCCGACGTAACATGCGAGAAATTGACAACTACTACCTGAACAAGGAAGAGCCCAACAAGAGCTGTCTGCTGGCACTGCGCAGCATCATCCTTGCTCGGGACACCAACGTAACTGAAACGCAGAAGTGGGGCATGCCCTGCTTCTGTTTCAGGAAAAAGATGTTTTGCTACCTGTGGACAGATAAAAAAACGGAAGAGCCCTATATCCTCTTTGTTGAGGGAAAGCACCTCGACCATCCAGAATTAGAAGCCGGAGAGCGCTCCCGTATGAAGATTTTCAAAGTGAATCCCAACGAAGACCTGCCTATGGAAACTATCGAAGAGTTGCTGAACAGCGCATTGGATCTTTATAGAAACGGGACAATAAAGACTAAAGGGTAAGCTTAATGTCCAGTCAAATGTAGCAGCTTCAGCTTGGATTGTTCGCCACAATGTATAAATTTTAAACCGGTGTGGCTAAGTGCTAGCGAGAGCCGAGATGCATAAAACTCCCGCATTCATTTAACCGAGCGGTCTATCCAATTGAAGCCCCAGATTGTTTACCAATTATTCCATAATAAAAACCTGTTCAATTTTCAGATTAAATACCTTCGAAATATCGTACGCCAACTTAAGAGACGGATTGTATTTTCCCTTTTCAAGAAAGACGATGGTCTCCCTCCGCACGCCAACCTTTTGAGCAAGATCAACCTGAGTAAGATTATCTCTGGCACGAAGTTCTTTAATCTTGGTTGTCATCTACCCCAACTTTTGAAAGATACAAGCGACTAAAAAGGAAAATGAGAGTCATGCCGACCATGCCGATAGCAATGACAAATTTGGCTTTGTTTACAGAATCAACGGGGAACAAATCCAACGCAAACAGAACAAAAAGCCACATAAAAATTGAAATTCGAAAAGCAGTAGCAGCGGCTTTTTGAGTAATCGTTTTTGAAAGCTCGTCCTCAGGGGTCAGCCCTAATTTTGCATCCTTGAGTGCCTGAATACCCGAATAGATAACAAATCCGACTATTAGTAGCATGACTCCAATAATGCCATAGCCGAATTCATTAAGTGGTTTTGTTGTTTTAAATATCCAAAAGCCCATTAAACTCAGAATAATGGCTGCCACCGAAAACTTTGTTATGGCCAAGTTTTTTGCTTTCATAATAATGTTATTTATTTCTAACAATGTTAAGTATTTCTAACTCAACATCCAAGCCGTTAAATGAAAAAGCATATAGCCAATGCTATCAGAGTCCCTCACAGGCGCAAACGTCTGCAAATGTCCGTGTAGTCATTAACAAACACCTCCTTCGCAAGCCTGATCTTTTGAACTTTGCTCCGTTTTAGCTATCTTTAGTTATGATCAAACGATTCTTCAGAGGCTATCTCATGATTCTGAAAGGCGAGTTGCTCGCCTGGGCAATTCTGCTTTTTATTGGATTGGTGCTGCAAATTGCCGTGAGCATTTTCTAAACCCCTCCCCAATGTCGTTTAGTTAAGAGGTTCCGTCGCACAACTCCATTTTTACCCCTGCCCCTAAAGGGCGATACAATGACCATTAATAGGCCCCTTTAGGCCTTAGGGGTAAAGTGCTCTTAACTAAACGACATTGAATTACCTCTCCTAACGTCTTGCCATTTTCTTCTTTACTTCCGCAACCAAAACAGTTCCGGTACGTTAGTGACCATATAGTCGCTACTATATGGTCGCTTTAAAAACATTCAATAACTTACCACAGGAAAGGCAGCAGGAAATCATCGGGGTTTGCCTCGAAGAATTTGCCTTCAACGATTACCAGTCGGCCTCCCTTTCCACCATCATCAAAAAACTGAACCTGGCCAAAGGCAGCTTCTATCGCTACTTTGAAAGCAAGCAGTCTCTATATTTCTACCTGCTTGACTACGCCGTTCAGCAACGGTTGGTAAACGACAAGGGGTTTATTAAACAACCGCCCGAAGACTTTTTCGACTTGATCATTCTGCACTTCCGGGCGAAGGTGCACTTCGACAAAACGCAGGGAGTGGTCAGCGCTTTCCTGTACAATGTGCTGCGGGAGAAAAACACCGAGGAGCTGGGCAATATTCAGGCTATCAGGAAGCAGAAAGCCCTGGATATTATGTATCAGCTGGTGGATCAGTATGTGGAAAACGGGCAGCTGCGAAACGACATTGATCGCAAAATACTGGCCTGGCACGTGCTTCAGACGCAGCTTTCGATTTTTGAGTTCATGGAGTTGCACTATCAGCAGGACTTCCGTCAAAACATTCAAAACAACAAACAGCTCTACAACCTGCCCGAAGAGGAGCTGGTCGCTATTGCACGGCAGTTTGTGGAGATCCAAAAAAACGGTTTTAAGAACAAATGATGATCGTTGAAACAAACAACCTGACCAAGCGGTACGGACGTGCCACTGTGGTCGACCAGGTGTCACTACAGATTCCGCAGGGGAAAATCTACGGATTCCTTGGCCTTAATGGGGCCGGAAAAACCACCACCATGCGCATGCTGCTTGGCATGATCAATCCAACGGAGGGCAGTGTTGCTCTCTTTGGCCAGAAAGTGCCTGGCAACGCATCGGTGTGGGACAAAGTGGGCTACATGATTGAGTCGACCTGTGCCTACCCGGACTTGTCGGTGGCGGAGAATCTCAACATTTTTTACAGGTACCATGGCCTGAAGGACAAAGAAGTAATCGACAAAGTCATTGCCCGACTGAAGCTCGACCGGTACAGAGACATTCAGGCCAGTCACCTTTCCCTGGGTAACCTGCAACGCCTCGGCCTGGCCAGGGCACTTATGCACAGTCCCGAACTGCTCATCCTCGACGAGCCTGTAAATGGGCTCGACCCGGCCGGTATTGTCGAAATCCGCCACCTGCTTCGGGAGCTGAGCGCACTGGGCACCACCGTGCTGATCTCGAGTCACCTGCTAAGCGAAATTGCCAAGGTGGCCGACACCATCGGCATTATCCATCACGGTGCGCTGATTAAGGAGCTGGAAGCCAATCAGCTGCATGAGGAAATAGACAGAAAGCTGATTTTGAATTCACACGATAATGTCCGGGTAGCTGACCTGCTCCATAAAAATGGAATTCCGTTCAGGACAAACGCTGCCAGCGAGATAGAGATCATGGATCGCCAGTGGATGAGCGAGCCTGAGCGCATTGCCGAAATGGTGGTAGCAGGACATGCAGGGCTTACAAAGCTTTTTACTTTCGAAGAAGACCTGGAAAGCTATTTTTTAAGAACGATTCAACAGTAACCAAAATGACAACTTCATTGAGAGCTATTGCTCCCGAATTTTTAAAACTCAGGCATTCCACCATCGTGTGGGTAACCTTTGCAGCCTTTGCCCTCGGCCCGGTCATGGGTGGACTTTCACTTTTCCTCCTTGGTCATGCAGGCGATATGGGAACTTCTCCGTTGAGTGAAAAAGCAAAGCTGATGAACTTTTCTGCCGATTGGCCCTCGTATGTCGGGCTGCTTACCCAGGTGGTGGGCGTAGGCGGCGTGGTTGTGTTTGGCTTCGTTGCCAGCTGGCTATTTGGCAGGGAGTATTCCGACAAAACAGCCAAAGACCTGCTGGCGTTGCCTGCTTCCCGCAGCAGCATTATCAATGCTAAAATCGTCGTGTATGCCATGTGGTGCCTGGCACTTGTGGTCGCTAACCTTTTGGTGGGGCTGGTGGTTGGCGCCTTGCTAGGCCTTGACAACTTCGATATCCGTGTGATCACCTCCGGCCTGAACACCTATTTTGCCACGACCCTATTGGTGATGTTGCTTGGCACGCCAGTCTCCTTCATGGGCATCTGGGGAAAAGGCTACCTCGCTCCTATCGGGTTGGTGGTGCTGATGCTCATCGTTTCACAGATTGTCGGCGCCGTGGGCCTGGGGCAGTATTTTCCCTGGTCTGTTCCCGGATTATACAGCGGCATAAGCGCTGAGATGAGGGCCTCGCTGACCGCCGTCAGCTTTGGTTTGGTTGGCCTGGTAGCGGTGTTGGGCTACGTAGCGAGTCATTGGTGGTGGAATCGGGCGGATCAGAATTGAGACGGCAGAGCAAAGACTACAAAAGTTGCGCCGCATAGCGAGTCTATGACCTTTTACGGACGTTCGAAAGGCCTACCAGCTTTCTACTGTTTCCTAAACTTTTGTAGCCTAATACGGTGATCAACATAGAATATTGATTGCTCCGATTCATCAGAACTTCCGATATTGGGATTTTTTAAAATTCAAAACCTACCCAGCGTGCTTAAACTCGTCTTCAGAATCTCCCTGATCGCTCTGCTCTTCACCTGTGCTGCACCAGCCTTTTCTCAGTCCACAAAAGAGCCGGTCGACTACGTTAACCCATTCGTGGACACCCACAAGTCCCGCTGGTTCTTCTTCTCTTCTGCCTCCCGGCCCTTTGGCATGGTGAACCTGAGCCCCGACACCTGGGTAAAAGGAAGCTGGAATTCTGGCTACCTATATGATAGTCTGTATGTCCGGTGCTTCTCCCACATCCACGCCTGGCAAATGTCGGGCATACCGGTAATGCCAACGGTTGGTGAGTTCAAAGGGCATTTGGGTATGGAAGCTTACAAGTCGGCCTTTAGCCATGATGATGAAAAAGCTATACCCGGCTATCACAGCGTCTTTTTGAAGGACTACGGCATCAAAGCAGAGCTCACCTCCACTACCCGGGTGGGCTTTCACAAATACACCTATCCGGCCCATGTCAACAAGGACATTATTTTCGATGTGGGTGCATTCCTGGGTCACGGTGCCATGGACTCGGCCAAAGTGGTGAAAATAAGCGACTATGAAATTGAAGGTTACAGCATCATGGCGCCTACCAACCGACGCCCAAAGCCTACCTACGTCTACTTTATTGCTCGTTTTGAGCAGCCGATCTCCTCATTTGGGGCATGGGAAAAAGGAAAACTCAGGACCGGAAAAGTAGACCAAATACATGGAAAGGAAGTGGGGGCGTACGTTAGGTTTGAAAGGAAGCAATCGAAAACGGTACAAATGAAAGTGGCCATTTCCTACACCAGCACAGCGCAGGCCCGGCTCAATATGGATACCGAGCTACCTCACTGGAATTTTGAACAAGTGGTGTCAGCATCCAGAAGTGAATGGAATGGCTACCTGAGCAAAATCAAAATAGATGGTGGCACCGAAAAGCAGAAAATCAAATTCTACACCGACCTGTGGCACTCACTGCTCGGCCGCCGCATTGTGAGCGACGTAGACGGCAGATACTGCGACATGACCGGGCCAAAGCCGGTCGTTCGGCAGGTGGCGCTGGATGAAAACAAAAAGCCGAAACACAACCAGTACAATTTCGACGCCTGGTGGGGCAGCCACTGGACACTGAATGTGCTCTGGTCGATGGCCTACCCTGAAATCATGAATGAGTTCTGCGCCAGCATGGTGGAGATGTACCGTTACGGTGGGCTCATCCCACGGGGGCCTTCCGGCGGCAACTATACTTATGTAATGATTGGCGACCCGGCCGTTTCTTTTTTTGCTACTGCCTACAATAAAGGCATCCGAAACTATGACGTGGCGAAAGCCTACGAAGGCCTACGCAAAAACGCTTTCCCGGGAGGCATCAGAGACCGGGCAGGCTACGAGCATCGTGACAATCCGCAGGGCGGCGGTATGAATTATTACGTACAGCGAGGCTATGTGCCTGAAGGCATACCTGGGCCGGGTGGCCATAAAGACGGCGCTGCCATGACACTGGAATATGCCTATCAGGACTGGTGCCTGGCCCTGCTGGCCACCGCTTTGGGGAAAACAAAAGACTACGAGTTCTTTGACAAGCGTTCTCAGAATTACAAAAACCTTTGGAACCCCGAGACGCATTTTATTCACCCTAAAAACATAGACGGAACCTGGATTGACAACTTTACGCCCATCGGCGAAGGATTCAACACCTTAGGTTTTGTGGAAAGCAACTCGGCTATCTACACCAACTACGTGCCCCACGACCTGAAAGGGCTGGCGGCGTTATTTGGCGGCGCAGACAAGTATGCTCAATATGTAGACAGTTGTTTCATTAAAGCGAAGCCCAACAAGTTTATCACCGACCATGGCAAGCACGCCGAAAGCTGGGTAGACTACGAAAATCAGCCTTCCTGCCAAATGGCCCACCTGTTCAATCATGCGGGAGCGCCCTGGCTTTCTCAAAAGTGGGTGCGTGAAGTAAAGGAAATTACCTTCTCAGATATCAGCCCTTATGGCGGCTACAACGGTGACGAAGACCAGGGACAAATGGGTGCCCTGGGTGTACTCATGGCCATCGGGTTGTTCCAAATGGATGGCGGTGCATCGGTCAATTCTTCTTACGACATCACCACACCAATATTCGATAAAGTTGAAATTCAGCTTGATCCGAAATACTATGCCGGCAAAACTTTCACGATCAGTACAGAAAACAACTCAGATGACAACTTCTACATTCAAAAAGCTACCCTGAACGACAAAGACTGGACAAAATTCAGCTTCCCGCATGAAGTGTTTTCGCAAGGAGGCGAACTTAGGCTCACGCTATCAAAAGAGCCTAATAAAGGCTGGGGGAAGGAATAAGTGTTAACTCCGCTTTTAGCTATTTTGTCACGGATAAAAACAAGGGCAGTTTTTACACATCTGACAGATATTCAGTTAGTTACTTTAATAAAGGATGGGTTCTTGGCAAAAGATATAATTAATCTTTTTAGCTTTGTAAATAAAACAAGGCTGGCTAACAATGAAGTTGACCAACCCTGTTTAGCCCGTTGCAGCGGGACTTTCAGCCTAGCTACTGTATTAACTGGCAGCAGCTAAGAGGGAAAAACAAGGGTTAGAGTTTACTACACTCCATCGCAAACAGGCAAATGAAACCTGAATTGACCCCTTGCTTGACATCTCATAGGAGCCTTGAAATGGCTCCTTTTTTCTTATATCCATTCTAATGTGTTGTATCCCGTAGGAAGATCTTTTTTAGAAGGTCTGTACTGCTCTTTGATAGCCTTTTTTCCGTCAACCATCGTTACCCATTCAGGCAGTAGATAGAATATTTGATTACCATTGAATTTCACTGCAATTATTTTCTCATCTTTTCTCATTTTACGAAGAGTCCATTCAATACTGTTAGCTTCAGGTGAAAGCTCTTCATATTTTTTAACCACATCATTCTTCCTTACCGATCTCCCTAATTCCCGCATAACGAACTCTATTTGATCGTGTAAATGCTCTTGGGATGGAAAGTTCGGATGTGTAACTTTTGTTAAAAGGTTGGTAAAAGTCTTTCGCTGTAATTCATCAGGAGAAACGGCACTAGTCCTATTTCTCTCCTTAATAAGTATTAGTTTCTCACGCTGCCTCTTCAGAATACTAGCAACTTCTGCAAGTTGGCTTTCCAAATCTGCTTCCTCTGCTTCTAAAGCAGATATTAGGTTCTTAATCTCATTTTCATCCATAATATTGTATTTATCGCATACAATCCTTATTTTTAAACAATAAAAGGGGCTGGAAACTCCGAAAATTCAGAGTTCCAATAGTCCTTTTAAGGCTTGAAGGCCGCTACAAAAGTTTCTCACGACTGGTAGCGGCTTTCTTTTTTTATATCCTTCCAAAACTAAGTAAAAAAACACAACAACACAAGCGCATCATGCAAAACGTGTGTGAGGCATGAGGTGCTTGTGTTTACTCGAGGTTAGCCTTCTTTAAACGAGAAGGTCACGGAACAATATCATATCCGAAATACTATGCCGGCAAAACTTTCACGATCAGTACAGAAAACAACTCGCCGGACAACATCTACATTCAAAGAGCTTCCCTGAACGACAAAGACTGGACAAAGTTCAACTTTCCACATGAACTCTTCGCAAGCGGTGGAGAGCTTAGGTTAACATTATCCAACAAGCCTAACAAAACCTGGGGATTGACTAGTCAATAAAATACCACGCCCGGCTAATCTTGCCGTTTTGAATCTGGTAGATGCCCATGGCAGAAGAGGAGACTGTTTCGCCCGCTTTGTTTTGATGGCTGACCACTTCTCTGAAGCTGATCCGCTCGCCGTCGACCGCATATTGTTCAATGGTCGAGACTGATTTTTGCCCTGCAGAAAAGTAATACTTCATACTTTGCCTGAAATTCTCTTTTCCCTCCACTTCGAGCAAAAGCGTATCAGCTGTGAGTGAAAACCACTTAAAATCGTCAGTGACATTTGCGGTCAGCCGATCAACGTCACCCTCGTTGAAGGCCGCCACCTGGTCTTTGAAAACCCTCAAAAGTTCTTCATTTTGTGCATTTGTGGCCGACACGCATGCAAATAAGGCTATGCTTAATAGAATGCTTTTCATGATTTGTTGTCTACATAGTTTTTGAATCCCTCCTCGAAAAGCAGCTTCCAGCCCTCGGTAATTTGTCCCTTTGCTTTCGCTGATACGTCTCCCATTAGTGTATCCGACAAGGTCAGCATGGTCTTGCTGCCGTCCTCTTTCAGCGTGATCTTGAGAAACGTGATGGCTGGCCCCCCATAATCCGGAGTGAGGTGCCCCTGCAATTCGAGGTGATGGGGGGCATTGAGCACAATCACCGTGTACCAAAGTAGCCCTTCATCATTACCATAGTCTTCGTACATCCTCCCTCCCACTTTGGGTTCAAGGATAAACGCCTTTGTTTTCGGACTGGTGTAGAAGTCCTTTCTCCACCAGAGTCCAATGTCTTTGATCAGGCATTCCCACACGCTGTTAATGCTGGCATCAATCGGCACCTCTAGTCTGATATTGACAGGTTTGGTTGGCTCGTTCATAAGCAAGTCGTTAGTTAAATCATCAATATCCTCTTTGTACTCAGCCAGCTCACGCAGCTGAAGCAAATTAGTAGCCCACTGCGCTTCGTACTTTTTCACCCAACGTTCATATACTTCATGTAGCGGAATTGCGTTGATATAGTTCCAGCGAAACTTCCCCTGCTTCTTCGGTAAGATAAGTTTGGCGTCTTGCAAAACCGAAAGGTGTTTCATGACAGCACACCTTCCAATGGATTCAAACTCTTCCACGAGTTCGCCCGTCGTCTTTGGCGACTCCCTTACCAAATCCATCAGGCGCCTGCGAGCCGGGTCGGCCAGGGCTTTCCAGATTTCGGTTTCTTTATCAGTTGCTTGAGCTTCCAAAAGTAGTTGAATATTATGTTACTAAGTAGTAACATGTAAATATAATCGAATATCACTTGATATCCAAGCCCGTGAGTGCTGCATTGCATAACCTCCATGTCCACTAAATCACACTTTGCTTTGACTTACCTCCAACTATTTTCTAATCTTATCCTTTATTCCAGAAAGTTGAAGAAATGAGAAAAACACATCACCTACCTGCCATTCACAAGACATTCCTGACCATTGGTTCGATGCTGGCGGTCGTCAGCCTTTCGGCACAAACTGTCACCATTCCCATAGAAACCGGCAGCAACGTTATCGTGCTACAAACGGATAGCGAGAGCAGGTTAAGAACCGTTTACTTCGGCGAACCTCTGACCAACGAAAGCGACTATTCGGCTATCTCCAGCCTGACCCGGCTGGATGACGACAATATTGGCATCCACAATGCAGCTTACACCCCCGCAGGCACCTGGAACCTGGTGGAGCCTGCCATTCAGGTGAAACATAGTGATGGAAATGCCTCGCTGGAGTTGAAATATGTAACCCACAAAAGGGAGCGGATTGACGACAACACTTCCCTCACAAGCATTCAACTAAGAGATCCGAAGTACCCGTTCAACGTAACGCTGTTCTACAAAGTCTGGAAAAAGGAAAATGTGATTGAGCAATGGACAGAGATCAAACACACGGAGAAAAAACCGGTGCTACATGAAAAGTATGCCTCTGCCGATCTCTATTTCTCTAACAAGGACTTCTACCTCACCACTTATCAGGGTCAATGGGCCAAAGAAATGCAACCCACCGAAACCAAATTGGAACGAGGCATGCGGTCGATAGAGACTAAACTGGGCGCAAGGGCAATGCTCTTGCAGTCACCCAATTTCATTTTATCGTTTGGACAACCAGCTTCGGAGAATGACGGGCTCGTGATGCTGGGTCAGCTGGCCTGGAGTGGCAACTTCAAGATGGAGTTTGAAGTAGATCCTTACGAAAACCTGCGGTTCATTTCCGGCATCAATCCCTATGCATCTGAGTATTCGCTGGTTCCCAATCAGACATTCAAAACAGCCTCTCTCATCTATGCCGTTTCCAACAACGGCACTGGTGAAGCTAGCCGCAACCTGCACAGCTGGGCAAGAAAATACCGGGTGCTAGACGGCGAAGGAGAGCGCTTGACCCTGCTGAACAACTGGGAGGCTACTTACTTTGATTTCGATGAAGACAAGATCACTTCTCTCTTCAAAGACGCCAGGAACCTGGGCGTTGACCTGTTCCTACTCGACGACGGTTGGTTTGCCAACAAATACCCCCGGAATGATGACAAAACTGGCCTGGGTGACTGGCAGGAGAACGTGAAGAAGCTGCCTCACGGCATCGGCCATTTAGTGCAGGAAGCCGCCAAAGAAGGAATCAAATTCGGTATCTGGATAGAGCCAGAAATGGTAAGTCCGAAAAGTGAGCTATACGAAAACCACCTCGACTGGGTGATCCGTCAGCCAGACAGACCTGAGGTATCCTATCGGAATCAGTTGGTGCTGGACCTGTCGAACCCAGAAGTGCAAGACTTTGTGTATGGTGTAGTAGATGGGCTCTTTACGAAAAACCCTGACCTGGCCTTTATCAAATGGGATTGCAATGCTGTGATCTACAACGCTTACTCAGCCTATCTCGACAAAAAAGGGCTGCCTCAGTCGCATCTTTATGTGGAGTATGTACATGGCCTCTACAAGGTACTGGAGCGCATCAGGGCTAAATATCCCAAAGTGCCTATGATGCTTTGCTCGGGCGGTGGCGGTCGGGGCGACTACGAACTGCTTAAATACTTCACTGAATTCTGGCCTAGCGACGACACTGATCCGTTGGAAAGAATCTTTATGCAGTGGGACTACTCCTACTTTTTCCCTGCTATCGCCGTCGACAACCACGTGACAGACTGGGGCAAGCAGCCGCTCAAGTTTAGAACCGACGTAGCCAGTATGGGCAAACTAGGCTTCGACATCGTGGCAGGTGAGCTAAACGAAAAAGACATGCAGTTTGCCAAGGAGGCTGTGGCCAACTACCACGGTTTCAAAGACATGGTGTGGCACGGCGACCAGTATCGCCTGATGAACCCACATGACAATGACATGGCCTCCATCATGTATGTGAAGCCTGACAAAACCAGGGCGATCATTTTCAACTATTTGGTCAACTACCGCCAGCGGCTCCAAACCAGTGTGGAGCCAATTAAGCTCAACGGCCTGGATCCAAGCAAAAAGTATCAGGTGAAAGAGATCAACCTGTATCCGGGCGCCAGATCCTGGCTCAACCCGGAAAAGGTGTATTCGGGAGACTTTTTGATGAAAGTGGGCTTCAATCCGCTGGTGAATCTGAACCGAACAAGCGTGGTACTGGAGGTGAATGAGGTGAGGTAGGGCATTATTGGTCTGCAAAGAAATCGCAGGTCTTTTGCGTCCACGTTGCAAACGAGGACGATGACGTTATCGTCCAGAAAAGGAATACTTTGGGCTTCAATCCCCTGGTGAACCTGAACCGAACAAGCGTGGTGCTGGAGGTGAATGAGGTCAGGTAAAACTTTTACTAAAGGGTTAATCATCTTTCAACTTGATGTGGCATATTGTGTGCCCAAGAGCACATGGAAAAAAAGCCTGACGAAAATAAGATTGCAACAAGCAGCAAACCCTTTGAAGACTTCAAGGGGGAAAGCAGGCCCGGCGGGGTTGCTCTCGACAAGTACCTGTCGGCGGAGCAGTCGGGCACCTGGGAAACTGGCGGCTCTAAAACTATCGTTGTGCTGGGCTCTCACAGGTACTACAACCTGTTCAGTGCACAGCTGGTACGTGGCGGCCTTACTCAAAGCAGAGAGCTGAAAAATCCGCTCACTGTGCTCAATCCACTTGACAGCATGTGGCAATCGCAAAATCCGGAGGTGCTCAGGTTTTATGCAGCCATTGCCCGCTTTCAGGCATTTTATGAGCCCACCCTCACGGACCTGGAGGCCATCAGGGCCATCGTCAACAATCCGCTGCACTACTCCTTTTATCAGCACGATGCTTCTGTTTCTGAAAAGGTAAGTGCCAGGTCGGTCTCCAAAATCACTCTGAGAGAAGCCGATGTCCGGGTGCTGGTCAGGATTTCGATGGAAAATGATGTCTATCATGTAAGACCCGAGGTGTTTGTCGAAGGAGCTTTCACTCCCACAAGCAGGCTAGCCGTCAGGTTCGACAGGTTCGTCACAACTGATCAGCAATGGTTGATGGCGGAAAATGCCGATGCCTTAAAAGTGCTGTCGTACTTCAGGAAATACGAAGACGGTCTGCGCCTGCCTCATGCAGCGTTTGTTCGGTTTCAAAAAGACGTGCTGTCGCAAATGGAAAACCATGTAGAAGTAATACATGAGTACATGGAAACGGCCAGGGCGGTGGTAGATGAAAAAAGTCAGGCAAGCCGCCTTATTTACCTGTCCGACTTCGGCGACTATATCGTGATTGATCCGGTAGTGAGGTACGGAAAAACCGAGATCCCTGTGCTGACCACTAAGCAAATCTACGTGGAGGACGTGGAGGGAAACCCCGTGATACTGGAGAGGGACACCGCCATGGAGGAAGCCTTTGTTTCCCGCCTCATCCGGCAGCATCCGCTTTTCAAGGAGCAGGTCGACAATCCACTGCTTTACTTTTACCTGCACAAAACCAGGTTTGTACAAGACGGCTGGTTTCTGAAGGCCTACGAAGAATGGAAGGCGGAAGGGCTGGAAGTGCTTGGTTTCAGCCAGCTAAAAGGGATCGACGTAAACCCCGAACCAGTTAACATTTCAATTCAGGTCAGCAGCGGACTCAATTGGTTCAATACCCGGATAGAGGCAAAGTTTGGCAGAAAGAAAGCTTCGCTCAAACAAATCCACAAGGCTGTAAAGAACCAGAACCGATACGTAACGCTGGACGACGGGACGCTGGGGGTGCTGCCTGAAGAGTGGTTGCAAAAGTTCGAAAGCTACTTTGCGGCAGGCACCATTGTCGACGACGTGGTGCAGGTGCCAAAAATCAACTTCGAATCTGTTAATCAGCTTTTTGAAAGGTTTATGCTGGACGAAGAAACCCAGCAGGAAGTAAGCGGCTACCGGCAGAAGCTCTCAAGCATTGGCAAGGTTACGCCGGCAAAGCCTTCAACTGCTCTCAAAGCCACATTAAGACCCTATCAGCTTCAAGGTTTGACGTGGCTCAATGTCCTCGATGAATTCAACTTCGGCGGTTGCCTGGCCGACGACATGGGGCTGGGAAAAACCATCCAGATCATTGCCTTTATCCTGGCTTTGAAAGAAAAGCATGGCTCCTCCACCCACATTTTGGTGGCGCCCACTTCGGTGATCCACAACTGGCACAATGAAATCGAGCGCTTTGCCCCCACCCTGAAAGCCGTCTCGTTCCATGGCCCTCACAGGCTTCGGATAATTCCCAAATTCAAAGAGCATGACCTCGTCATCACCACTTACCATACGCTCGTCAATGACATTACCTACCTGAGAAAGTACCAGTTTCACTACGCCTTTCTCGACGAGTCGCACAACATTAAGAACCTGGCTTCGCAGCGCAATAAGGCCGCCCGCATGCTGAAGTCTAAAAACAGGGTCATTCTTACAGGCACCCCACTGGAAAATCACAGCTTCGATTTGTACGCCCAATTATCGTTTGCCTGCCCCGGCCTGCTTGGCTCCCGCACCTACTTTCGCAACACCTATGCCATGGCCATCGACAAGTTCCAGCACAAGCATAGCATGCTGGACTTGCAGCAGCGCATCAGTCCTTTCATACTCCGCCGGACTAAGAAAGAAGTGGCAACAGAGCTACCTGAAAAAACAGAAATGGTACTCTACTGCGACATGGAAGCCGAGCAACGAAAAACCTACGATGCCCGTGAGAAAGAACTTCGGGATCTGATTGAATCAACCAACAACGAACAACTGCTAAAGAAACCCATGTATGCCCTCAAGGGCATCACCCAGCTTCGTCAGATTTGCAACTCGCCCCTGCTGCTTGGGGAGGAAAAAGAGTATGGAGACAGCTCAGCGAAAATTGACACACTGATGGAACAGCTTCGCAATATCACAGGCGATCATAAGGTGCTGGTGTTCTCGCAGTTCGTTTCGATGCTGAACCTGATCGAGAAAGAGCTTACCAATGAGCACATTGGCTACACTATGCTCACCGGCAGCACCACCAACCGGGAAGAAGTAGTCAGCCAGTTTCAAAAGGACGTCCACACGAGGGTATTCCTGATCAGCCTGAAAGCGGGAGGCACAGGTCTCAACCTCACCGAAGCCGACTATGTGTTTCTCGTCGACCCATGGTGGAATCCAGCCGTCGAAGACCAGGCCATCGACCGCAGCTACCGGATCGGTCAGGACAAAAAGGTGATTGCCATTCGCCTCATCTGCCGGAACACGGTAGAGGAGAAAATTCAACAGTTGCAGCAAAACAAGGCAAATCTGGCAGGTGATCTGGTGAAGGAAGGCAATGGTTTCCTTCAGTCGATGACGAAGGGAGACTGGCTTGGCTTACTGCAAAATCCCAGCCCTTAACTGCATTAAACATCGTGGTTACCACAATTCTGCCTTGTTTGGGGCATGAAAAAACTCTTACTCATTGCTTTATCGGTTGGCGGCTTTCAATTGCAGGCGCAGCAATTTGACTATCTGCCAACAGCCGCAAATCCTTAAGGGTTACCGAACCCCAACGCTCCAAAGGAAATCCGGGACTACCAGGAATTGATTGGCTCCTGCGATTGCAAATCTGTCAGCCGGATCGATCCAAATACCTGGGCCGCCACGGTTCAGATGACCTGGGTGTTTAAATATATCATGAATGGGATGGCTGTGCAGGACGAAACTACTAAAGCAGACGGACTTCATTCCGGTAGCATCAGGCAGTATAGCACCGACAGTGCCAGATGGAACGTTCATTACTACTCCACCGTCGCCACTCCCTCATTGCGTGCCTGGTACGGTAATAGAAAAGGAGATAAAATCATTTTGTATAGGGAGCAGCCATCGCCCCAGGGGAATCCCGGCTTCTATAGACTGACTTTTTCTGACATCTGCAACGAAGGATACAATTGGGTGGGGGAATGGGTGGACAAGAGCGAATCGTTTTCATACCCAACCTGGAAGATCTTTTGTAAAAAGAAAAAAGTGTAGATTCCCGACGGAAAAACTACACTTGGCATGTTTAAAAGCACCTATTTCTATAAAGGCATTGTACTAACTTTCATATTAGCGCTACACTTCTTTTTGGCAGAAGCTCAAACGGCGATGGGAGCCGAACCTGCCAGACCACCCAAGCCACTCACCGACTGGCTGCTGGACAATTCAGCTTTTAAAGCAGATGTATATCAGGGGCAGTCGCCGAAAGAAATTGCTATTTCGAACGGTCTCATCCGGCGCACCTTCCGTTTAGCGCCCAACGCAGCCACGGTAGGCCTCGATAACCTGATAACAGGAGAAAGTCTTCTGCGAGGTGTAAAACCCGAGGCTGAAATCACCATCGACGGTATCACCTACGCAGTAGGTGGCCTCAAAGGGCAGCCTAACTATGCTTACCTGCGCAGGGAATGGATCGACCAGTTGACCAACGATCAAGCCTCGCTGCAGTTTACCGGCTACGAAGTAAGCCAGCCCAAAGCTCCTTTTGAGTGGAAGCAGGTCAGGCATCATACGGCAAACCTCGACTGGCCTCCAAAAGGTGTGCATCTCCGAATGGACTACCGCATGCCCTTACCTGATGAGCTGGTTCAATCGGGAAAGTCGTTGCCCAGCGACTATGGCAGAAAGCAATTGATGGCAACTGATTTCAAAGCCCTGGATGCAGCATGGAAGACAACTGTTTCGAAGGCTCACCCCAGAAGCTCTTTTATCAACGAAGGAAAAGTCGGTGAGATTTACACACCACAGAACACCAGCATCTTTGCAGAACGTAGCCTAACAGGAGATGTGCATCTGGTGGAAGCAACAATCGACCCCGGTACGGATCGAAGCGGCGACTGGGCACCAGGTCTGGCCCTGGTTTACCCTGACCGCACCATCAAATTTTCCCTGACACCTGGCGGCCATGTCAACGACCAGGGAAGGTCACTATTCTCTGTTTGGGATGGAGAGAAAGAAACTAAGATAGCTGGCGAAAGAGTGAACCCTGAGTTTAACGGGGCGGTCAGCTTGCGCATCCGATGGGATGATACCGGCATCTATTGTGAAGCCAAAATTCCCAACGAAACCTGGCGCCTGGTAGAAAAGCTGGCACCGCAAAAGGGAAAACCAACAAGCGTCCGAATTGGAAAGATGGATGCCAAAGGGCAGGCAACAGACAATAAAGATGACTTAGGAGAGCTGGTGAGACTGCATGTCACCCATTTTGCTGCCTATGGCGACTACAACCAGGCGGCCACTAACGCTGCCGCAAAAGACGCCAACCGGGCTGTCAAAGTATCGGTGCACTACGAATTGTACGACGGCATTCCCGTGATGGCGAAATGGATCACCATTGACAATCAATCCAAATCCGCAGTCACGCTGGATCGGTTCACCAGCGAAATCATTGCTGCCGTAGAGGATGGCTCTGCTGTTGAGGCCAGGAAATACCTTCCACACACTCCTAATATTCACGTAGAAACAGACATGGCATTCGCCAGCTTCGATGCCGACGATGCCAACCATCATGTGGTGCATTGGGGACCAGATCCGGAGTACAACACACAGGTGAACTATCTCAAGCTGACGCCTTGCCTGTTGAAAGTGAGTCCGGAAGTCGGGCCAGGTCAGTTGATCGCACCGGGCAAGAGCTTCACTTCTTTCCGCACCTTCGTTATGCCGTTCGATGGCTACGACAGAGAACGCAACGGCCTCGCCCAACGAAAGATGTACCGGACACTGGCACCGTGGACAACAGAAAACCCACTGATGATGCACGCCCGCTTTGCTGACTGGGACCGGGTGAAAGTAGCGATTGATCAGGCGGCCGAGGTAGGATTTGAAATGGTGATCCTGACCTTTGGCAGCGGCTTTGACATTGAAAACAACAGCCCGGAATACCTGGCCGAAATGAAAAAGTATGCCGACTATGCCAAAAGTAAAGGAGTCGAAATTGGCGGCTATTCTCTGCTTGCTTCCAGAAAAATCGGCAACGGGCAGGATGTGGTAATGCCTGAAGGCATGACACCCACCTTTGGCAACTCCCCTTGTATTGGCAGCGAATGGGGAGAAGCCTACTTCCAAAAACTCTACAACTTCTACCAGCAAACCGGATTCACATTACTGGAACACGACGGCTCCTACCCTGGCGATGTTTGCACTTCTCATGATCACCCAGGCCATCGTGGCTATGAAGACTCGCAATGGAACCAGTACCAGGTAATTTCCGACTTCTATCAATGGTGCCGCAGCCAGGGTATTTACCTCAATGTGCCCGACTATTATTACCTCGCCGGGTCTAACAAATCAGGCATGGGCTACCGGGAGGTCAACTGGAGCCTCCCCCGTGCTCAGCAGCTCGTCCACACCCGGCAAAACATTTACGACGGCTCGTGGGTCAAGCGGTCGTCGATGGGCTGGATGTTTGTGCCGCTGACGGAATACCATGGCGGTGGTGCCGCTGCCACCATCGAGCCGCTGAATGAGCACCTCGATCACTACGAGGGCATGATCACCAGCAACCTTGGCGGTGGCGTACAAGCCTGCTACCGTGGGCCCAGGCTCTATGACACGGAGGAAACCAAAGCCATGGTGAAAGGTTGGGTAAATTGGTACAAATCGCATCGCAGTGTACTGGAAGGAGACATTATTCACCTGCGGCGGCCCGATGGGCGGGACATCGACTACTGGCTAAATGTGAACCCGGGTGGAGAGGAAAAAGGGCTACTGTCGGTTTACAATCCATTGGATGTGCCCATTAAGAAAGAGATTTATGTGCCTTTGTATTATACAGGCTTGTCACAAAGGGCAGTTGTCAGCGACAGGGATGGAGTGGCCAAGACTTATGATCTCGACAGGGAGTATGGCATCAGGTTGGAAGTGGATGTCCCGGCGAATGGGTATAGTTGGTATTTGATAAAATAGAAAATGGTTTTAAAAAGAATATAATTGAGCAATAAAGGCTGTTCTCTGTAATCAACATCATCACAGTTAACAAATCTTGTGTTATCTTAGCAATAGGTATGATAGAAACGCAAAGGAAATATTCACTTAAGAAAATCCACTTCCAAAACTTCAAGGGAATTAAGGAAATTAGTCTTGAGGGCCTTCCGGAAGGTGCACCTTGGATTTTCCTTACTGGAGAAAACGGTTTTGGGAAAACTTCCATTTTACAAGCAATTGCTTCTTCACTTGCGGGATGGGAAGAGCATATTTCCTCTTTTAAGATCAATCAAATTGAGTTCTCTATTGAATCCGAGCTTTTTGGATCCTCGGAGAAGTGGGGGATTGCGAACGAAAATATATCTGGAAAGTTATTTCTTTCTAAAGAAAGGTGGTCGTCTGCCGATTTCAGATATCTAGCATGTTATGGATCTTCACGGCTTGACACATATATCGAAAGCTCTCACGTAAAATCATCACCCACAATTAGCCTTTATTCTTCACAGTCACTTTTAGAAAATATTGAATACCAATTCACTAGGTGGTATTCCAAACAAGAAGATTCTGAATTCAAGGCAAAATATACTTCTGTCAAAAAACTACTTATTGATCTGTTGGGGCTGAAAGACATTGAGGTTGATTTCAAAACTGACAAGGTCTTATATATTGAACAGGACAGTGAAGGAAATCCTTACGAGAAAATGGCCCTACAGGAATTGGCCTCTGGCTACCGGAGTATTATTTCCATGGTTGGAGATATGGTATTAAAGCTATTCAAACGGCAGCCTGAAATACACACACCATCAGAGCTTAAGGGAATCGTGATAATCGATGAGCTTGACCTTCATTTCCACCCTAAATGGCAAAAAAAACTTCCTGGCCTTTTAACTAAGATATTTCCAGGCATACAATTTATATCATCCACACACAGTCCGATTCCGCTCTTGGGGGCGCCAGTTGGAAGTGTTTTCTTGAAAGTTAATAGAAACACCACCGACGGAATTACGCTTGAAAGACTAGAAGAGTTTGAAAGCCAGATGAAAGACTTTTTGCCCAACGCTATCCTGACATCCCCAATTTTTGGTCTCCAGGATATATTTCCAACCTCCCATACTGGAAAATCAAGAATACGAACGGAAGACTCCTTCAATGAAATTGTTGTTAACAAAGAGCTTCAAAAAAGACTCAAAAAATTCAAAGGCTCTTCTCTGGAGGAAGATTTACTTAAATCGTTATCTGAAAAGAATAAATGATAGGTAATCGAAGAAGGTTTTTATACCAACCTCCTCTTCCACTAACAAACGCCAATAATGAGTGGGAAGAAATTGCTAGAACTGGCAATTCAGAAAAAATTTCCGCTAGTATTTATAATGCTACGCAAATAGTAAATGGAAAAAAGACTTACGTAGTAAGGGATTTGCTAAAGCAAATCTACCACAACAAATGTGTGTATTGTGAGTCCATTGAATTTAAACCCGAAATTGAACATTACCGACCGAAGAAAAGCGTCACTGGCGTAAATACCCACCCTGGCTATTACTGGTTGTGTTACGAATGGACTAATTTGATGCCATCATGCAGATACTGTAACACTGAAGGCGGCAAAGGAAATAAATTTCCTGTTATGGGGCACCGGGTTAATTTGCCAATCTTCGACAGGGGCTCTCTTGAAAAAGCGTCGTGCAGAGCCGACTCACAATACCTTCTTGGCGAACGGCCATATTTACTGCACCCTGATATAGATACTCCAGAAAATTGCTTTTCATTTGACAATAAGGGGAAAATAAAAGGTATTGATCTAACCGAAAGAGGATCAAAAACGATATCAATTTGTAACTTGAATCGAGATAACTTGAAGTATCGAAGGCAAAGCATAGTTGATAGAATCGTTGTTAGAATAAATGATGCCTTTAGTGTATACTTTATGATAGATCAATCTGAACCTCACCTAAATGCGGCGCTACAACAAGTTTTTCAGGAAATGAAAGACAACTGCAATCCCGAAAAACCATTCTCACTTCTTAGCATTTTTGCATTCAATAATTTCGGTATTGTTGTAGCACCATTGTTAGCTACTAGTACTCAAAAAACTTTCACAAACAATTCCTTCAATGAGTTTCGCATTGCTAATCCTGTTTAATGTTGATTCTTTGTCGCAAAGTCACCCTAAGTATTTGTATGAGGATATGCTAATAATTATTAAGGCAAAGCTGAAGTCCCTCGCAACTTTCCCCCACTTTATCCCTCCATATTTTCCGACATTCATTACCTTTGAATCCGTAATCATTTTTAAGACCAAACATCCATGGCAGAGAAGAAATCAGTTGCAGAGTTGAAAGCTATAGCGTCGCAGGTGCGTCGTGACATTGTTCGTATGGTACACTCATGTCAGTCAGGCCACCCTGGTGGTTCTCTTGGCTGCACCGATTTCTTTGTAGCACTCTACTTCCATGAGATGAACCACGATCCGAAATTCAACATGGATGCGAAAGGCGAAGACTTGTTTTTCCTTTCAAATGGTCATATTTCTCCTGTTTTCTACAGCGTACTTGCCCACAGCGGTTATTTTCCTGTGAAGGAACTGGCTACTTTCCGTAAGATCAACTCTCGTCTTCAAGGGCACCCTGCCACACACGAGCACCTGCCAGGTATCAGAATTGCTTCCGGCTCACTGGGTCAGGGACTTTCTGTAGCAATTGGTGCGGCTGAGGCAAAGAGGCTCAATAAGGACGACAGCTATGTATATGTGCTAATGGGTGATGGCGAGCAACAGGAAGGCCAGGTATGGGAAGCAGCCATGTATGCCCCCAACCACAAGCTGGATCACCTGATCGCTACTATCGACTGGAATGGCCAGCAGATCGACGGCCCCACTGCCAAAATCAACGACCTCCGTGACCTTCGTGCTAAATATGAGGCGTTTGGATGGGAAGTAATAGAGTCGAACGGCAACGACATGGCAGGCATTTTAGCTGCTCTTCAGAAAGCAAAAAGCCTGGCTGGCAAAGGAAAGCCCATCATGAACCTGATGAAAACCGAAATGGGTGCTGGTGTTGACTTCATGATGGGCAGCCACAAATGGCATGGTGTTGCCCCCAACGACGAACAACTGGCAGAAGCTTTAGGGCAGCTCGAAGAGACCTTAGGGGATTACTAAACCCAAATCATTTTGAAAAACTTACTCAGGAAAGCTACCGTTATTGCGGGACTGCTCAGTCTTTTCAGCTTTCCTGTGTTTGCTCAGGTGTACAAGCAAAAGCCGCCGGAAAAAACACGTATCCTGTTTTTGCTTGACGCATCCGGCAGCATGCTGGCCAAGCTGGGAAGTGTGCGGCGAATTGATGTGGCTACAAAACTCCTGTCAGACCTTGTCGACTCGTTGAGTGTCAACCCCAATGTGGAGCTGGCGCTGAGAGTGTATGGTCACCAGTATGCCAGGGCTTACAACAACTGCACAGATACCAAACTTGAAGTGGGCTTTTCAGCAAAAAACCACCGGGACATACGGGCTAAGCTATATCAACTCACACCGCAGGGCAACACGCCCATTGCGTATTCGCTGGAACAAACTGCCAACGACTTTCCGAAAGTGGACGGCTATAGAAATGTGGTCATCATTATCACTGATGGCATAGAAAGCTGTGATGGCGACCCATGCGCTGTTTCCAAAGCATTGCAGTCGAAGAACATCTTTCTGAAGCCCTTTGTAATTGGCCTGGGCCTGGGGTTGGAATATGAGAAAAACTTCGAATGCCTGGGTAAGTACTTCGACGCTACCGACGTACCCAGGTTCAAAAAGTCGCTCAACGAAGTGCTAAGGCAAACCCTGATGGAGACCACGGCCAGTGTGGAGCTACTCAATGAAAACAATGCCCCAATTGTCACGGACGTGAACGTCAGTTTTATCAATACAGTCACACGGCAGTCCGTTTACGACTTTGTGCACTACAGGGATAAACTGGGACGCCCCGACTCTGTAATCCTTGATGCAGTGCTCACTTATGACGTGGTGGCCAATACAGTGCCCCCTGTGGTGAAAAGAAACGTGGCGCTTATAGGGGGCATCCACAATATCATCGACATCCGTACTCCGCAGGGCAATTTAGCTTTTCAAATGCCAGGCGCCTCAGAGTACAGTAATCCGGTGCAGGCATCGGTACGCCTGCCGGGTCAAACACAAAGTCTCAACATCCAAAAGCTGACTGAGCCCTTTCTTTACCTGGCTGGCACCTACGACATCGAAGTGCAAACCTTCCCCCGCACTTTTATAAGGGGCTACACTATAAAGCCATCTCAGGACAATTCCATTACCCTTCCCGGGCCGGGAGTTCTCAACCTGACTATGGGCGTGCGGGGCATTGGGAGCCTCTATAAAATCAACCCCGATGGGTCGCAGGAGTGGGTTTGTAACTTTCCCGGAAATATCACTTCATTTGTTAGCGCTATTCAGCCCGGAGAGTATAAATTTGTGTTTCGTGCACAAAGCGCCAACGGCAGTAAGTTTACAGAAATAAAGAAATTCAGCATAAGAACTGGTTCCACAGAAACCATCAAACTATACGGTAGATGACGAAATTTGAAATACTCGGAAAAAACGACACCCGCTCCGGCTTTGGAGTAGGCCTGCTAGAGGCTGGCCAGCAAAATCCCAATGTGGTTGCCCTTTGCGCCGACCTTATTGGTTCATTAAAAATGGATGCCTTTATTAAGGAGTTTCCAGAACGATTTTTTCAGGTAGGTATTGCCGAAGCCAATATGATGGGCATTGCTGCTGGCCTTACTATTGGAGGCAAGATTCCTTTCACCGGTACTTTCGCCAACTTTTCTACAGGAAGGGTCTATGATCAGATTCGTCAGTCAATTGCCTATTCAGGAAAAAACGTGAAGATATGCGCCTCGCATGCTGGCGTAACCCTCGGAGAAGACGGCGCTACGCACCAGATCCTCGAAGACATTGGTATGATGAAGATGCTGCCAGGCATGACAGTTATCAATCCTTGTGACTACAACCAAACCAGGCAGGCTACCGTGGCTATTGCCAAGTATGAAGGGCCTGTATACCTCCGCTTTGGAAGACCCAAAGTCCCAATCTTTATAAAAGAGGACATGCCTTTCGTGATTGGGAAGGCGCTGAAGCTGGTTGAAGGAAGCGACGTCAGTATTTTTGCCACTGGTCACCTTGTTTGGGAAGCTGTTCTTGCAGAAGAAATACTAAGAGAGAAGGGTATTAGCGCCGAGATCATTAACATCCATACCATCAAGCCACTGGACGAGAAGGCCATTCTTGATTCGGTAGCTAAAACAGGCTGCGCAGTGTCTGCTGAAGAGCATCAGATGAACGGCGGCCTTGGTGACAGCATCGCCCAAACCCTTGCAACACACAATCCGCTTCCACAGGAATATGTTGCTGTGAAAGATAGCTTTGGAGAAAGTGGTGTACCTGAACAATTGATGGAAAAATATGGGTTAAATGCCGCTCATATTGTGGAAGCAGCGCTGAAGGCAATTGACAGAAAGCGTAAGAAATAGATTGAAAAATCAACTTTTTTGAAATTTACGTTCACAATTTAAAACAAAAAAGGGCTCCAACCGGAGCCTTTTTCGTTTCACGACAGGCTTAATCTTACATCAGCCGTCTCCACCTGAAACAAACTGAAAGGGAACTTTTGCTTCCACATTAAACTTTTTCTTCCAATTCAGCTTAATTTCTTACGTAAGAACTGAGCAATGTCCGGACAAAGAACAAGGTCATCCGACACAGGTAAGTAGGGTACCCTAAAGTCAACTTTTGGGGGTATCAAGCGCCATACCTTTGAGATATCAAAACTCTCAACGATATGAATCGCATACTTACATCACTTGCTCTACTTCTTCTAACGGCCGGCACAACGATCTCTCAGCAAATACAGTGGGCTTCAACAGTCGACTATCAGTACAACCAATTTGCCGATGCCGATTACTCAGGCAACACGGCCACAGGCGAACCAGATGCTTTCCCTCTTGGATTTTTAAATCCACGGGCATTCAGACTAAAAGATGAAAAAGCTTTCGGCTCATTAATGCTTGAGTTTGAGAAGCCACAGACTGTTCAGCAGCTTGCCATCGTGGAGAGCTACATGCCAGGCAGGGTTACCAAAATTGCTCTTCTAGACGAGGTTGGTAACAAATATCCTATCTACAATAAAGAGGCCGCTGATATTGACGAGAAATTTCGCACGCTGCTTATCAGCATCCCAGTTACCCATTATGCAGTAAAGCGTGTTGAAATAGTAGTAGACACAGAAACTATCGAAGGATGGGCGCAAATAGATGCCGTAGGAATATCAAACACGGCTTCGGCATCAGACATAAAAAAATCACTTCAGGAAAAATACGGAAGGCTTAATTTCAAAGACGAAATCTTTTTCACTACAGCCAAAGAAAACCTCGGCGAGACTGTCAACTCACTTTTCCCCGAAGCCAAACCGATCATCTCTGCTGATGGAAAGACACTTTACTTTGCCAGACAAAATAGTGAAGGAAATGTTGGTGGTCAGTCGGACGACCAGGACATCTACGTGTCTTACTTCGAAAACGGAGCATGGACTGAAGCAGAAAATATTGGTGAACCTTTGAACGACAGGTTTGCGAATGGTGTGTGCAGTGTTAGCCCAGATGGTAATACCCTCCTGCTGATGAATTCCTACAGCACGGCGGGTGCTACCGAGCGGGGTGTGTCTATCTCAAGAAAAACACCTTACGGATGGGAGGCTCCATCACCAGTAGCCATCAACAACTTTGAACCAAAAGGGAAATACCTCGACTTCTTTATGAGCGCCAGCGAGGAGGCTTTGATCATGGCCTACCAGTCGAAAAACGGAGGGTACGGTGATCAGGATCTTTATGTGAGCATAAAGCAAGGCAACAACACTTATGCGAAGCCAAGAAATCTTGGTAAAATACTTAACACTAACAAAGCTGAGTTCAGTCCTTTTCTTGCCCCTGACAACAAGACTTTATACTTCGCCAGCAACGGTCACGGTGGTATGGGTGGCAGCGACATATTCTACACAAAGAGACTTGACGACACCTGGACTAACTGGAGCACACCAGTAAACATGGGCTCGAACATCAACACAGCCGAATGGGATGCTTACTACTCAATTTCAGCCGATGGCAGCAAGGCATTCTTTACTTCGAGCGACGAGAATAGCATTGGAGCAAGAGACATCTACTCTATTTCTTTAGAAAACGAGTTGAAGCCAGAACCTGTCATGCTGGTAAGAGGCAAAGTATTCAACAGCGAAACCAACGAGCCTATCATGGCCGACATCGTCTTCGAAACCTACTTTGAAGGTGTAAAAGAGGGAATGGCAAGCCCCAACAGCAAGACAATGGAATACAAGGCTATTCTAAGCCGTGGTAACAAATACAGAATCCTGGCTTACGCAGAAGGTTACATGCCACTCGACATTGCTATCGACGTGCAGGCATTCGATACTTACACTGAGCTTTACAAGGACATCTACCTGGACCCGATAGCGCTTGGCGACCTGATCACATTCAACAACATCCTTTTCAATAAATCAACCCCTGAACTACTACCTGAGTCTGGCACAGACCTGGCCATGCTGGAAACACTTCTAAGAGAGAATCCTAATATGGTAGTTGAGCTGGCAGGACACACCGACAGCTGGGGCGACGTTAGTAAAAATTTCAAACTGTCTCAGGAGCGTGTAGAAGTGGTGAAAAACTACCTGGCTATGAGAGGCATTGACGCCAAAAGATTGCAGGCAAAAGGTTACGGAGGCAGCCAGCCAGTGGCAAGCAACGCCACCGAAGAATCGAGACAGCTTAACCGACGAGTAGAAATTAAAGTATTAAAGATCCAGTGATGGAAAGAGAGTAGTTTACTAGAAAGGACCCCGGCAGTGTCGGGG